>ERZ1034739.12-NODE-12-length-95873-cov-124.384301_pt1 | contig 95873 bp, 85 predicted proteins | sample MGYA00520636_ERZ1034739 | MGnify/ENA primary metagenome ERZ1034739 (study PRJEB33766, sample SAMN09781703) | gut metagenome | biome: gut microbiome | host: Homo sapiens | place: Madagascar | study: EMG produced TPA metagenomics assembly of the PRJNA485056 data set... | reverse complement strand
AATATTAATTATTTAATTCTTAAATAAATTAAGAGAAAAAAGATAAAAAGAGTTCGTAGTGCCTATAATCTTAATTTTTGCAACTAACAAGCAGAGATGTGAATTGACAAGAAAAAAATTTGGACTCTAAAAACGAAAAAAGTTCGCTTTTAGCGAACTTCTTGAATCTGGTTGCGGGGGCAGGATTTGAACCTACGACCTTCGGGTTATGAGCCCGACGAGCTACCAGACTGCTCCACCCCGCGTCAAAATGTGAGCATATGATATAGTTTGAACGCTCCAATGTCAAGCATTTTGTGAGCCAAATTCTATAATTTATAAAAATAAATTGTTTATTCAACTGTTGTTTGTGTAATAAACGTGATTTATATGCTGTTTGTTTAATTTATTAAAAAAGATAAATTTCATATTGCTGTATTCGTTTCTGGGAATATCTTTTACTGTTGTAAATTTTAGAAGACAGATAATCTTAGAAAGTAAGAAAAGATCTTGAGTGTGTTTAAGAGAATGAAAGAAAGAGTTGAGCTTTTGACAAAAATAAAGCGGAACTTAATCCGCTTCATTCTTCATAAATAGTGAGTATTAGTCACGAACTGCTGAAAATACAGAGTTATCGCCACCAAATGGGTTAGCTACATAACGCTCAGCATCCCAGTCGTTATCGTACTTAACGCTGTTGTCTTCAAAGGTGTATTTGAATCTGTACTGATATGAAGGCTGCTCGCCAGCTTTTACAGTGATTGAACCTTTGAAAGTGCCATTCTTCTGAGGCTTCATAGCAACTGGCTGCCAGCCATTGTGCTCGCATAGAAGATCGATCTTCTTAGCATTCTGTGCTGCAGTCTTTTTAATTGTGAAGGTTACAGTTACCTTATTATCTTTGGTAAACTTCTTAGAAACACTCATCGTATTCTCCTATAGTTACAAAGCACCGGCTTTGAAAACTTGACACAACTTTCTACTACAGACGGTACTTTATTTTTATAATTTCTACACAACCTTATTGTAAGCCTTTTTTTGTGCAATTTTCTATTTTTTAACCGTAAATAGATAATATACATATTCAATGTGTGAGCTATGATAAATTTTTGTTGAGCGTCAAAAAATGAAAATAATTCGATATTTAAAAAATAACATTCTGAAAAAAAAGACTATTTTCTGTAATTTTTGAATGTTTACGCCGTAAACGTTTGCAATAAATGAAAATATTAAATTCAGGTAAAACTTTATAAAACAAAAGGTTAAATAATTGTAAAATACAGATAAAAATTATTGTAATTAAATAATTATGAAGATAAGATCAGTATAAAATGCAAATTTTTCTCAAAAGTTATTTTAGGTTCGTGCCCTGTTTTGATGATTTATATCAGAGTTAACTCTATTACTGTTTTTCTTTCAATTCTCTTTCAATGAGTTCTTTGGTGAAACTTCTGCGCATATAAAATCCACGCGGTCTGGTTTTTATGATTTCACCATCAGGTCCTGTACAGTCTGTAAGAGCTTTTCCATTTGCGCACTTTGGTCTTAACTGCATGATTTGACCAATACGGGCATTGATACTTTCGACGTGACCTGTTTTTACCATTTCATAGAGTTCCTCAAAGTCACATTTTATTTGATTGAGTTGCTCTTCATTAGGAGTAAAAAAGAAATAACCTGCAATGACTCTATCTTCAAAATTCATGTCTCTTTGAGCGGTAACTACTACAAACAGTACTCTTTTAATTTTGGAGTATAGTGCTGAGTTTTCAAAGTTTAAATGTCTGATCCCTGTAAGAGGAGCATGACAAAAGAAAGTTGATTCTAGTGGTAATAGATTCTTATCAACAGGCAGAGTTTTTAACTCAAGACCTAATTTAGGAAAGTCTGGAATTGGTCGATTTTCAGCTGTTGCACCTAAAACTATCTCTAAAAGCTCTCCTGTAAAACCTTTTCCATGGGTAGTGGAAATAGGCAAAGGGACATTAGCAATTTTGGCAAGTTCACTGATACTTTTACCTACAATAGAATTAAGTGAATTGATGAGTTCTTCAAAGGTATCTGGACTTTGGGTTCTGATAATTTTGCAATTGTTAATACTCATCAAAAAATCCTTTAAAAATAAAGCTCAAAACGAGATCTGGTCTGACTTTGAAATAGGTGTTCTCTGCTATAATACATCACAGTTGTGATTTGTTTTAAATGAAAGATTTAGTTTAAAACAAAGATATTAAAAAGTTAAATAGACTAGGCGGTTTTCAGTGATAGACAAAGACGGATACAGACCTAACGTAGGTATCGTAATCTGCAACCGCAATGGTCAGGTCTTATGGGCAAGACGCATCAGACAGAACTCCTGGCAATTTCCTCAAGGAGGAGTTGACTATGGTGAGACTCCTGAAGATGCCATGTACCGTGAGCTTTATGAAGAACTTGGTTTACAAAAAAGTGATGTTAGACTTTTAGCCTCAACAAGATTTTGGCTTAAATACAGACTGCCAAAAAGACTGGTCCGTTGGAATGAAAAGCCTGTATGCATAGGTCAAAAGCAAAAGTGGTATTTGTTAACCTTATGCTCAGATAAATCAAGTCACATAGAGTTTTCCCGCGAAGGTCATCCAGAGTTTGATGACTGGAGATGGGTAAGTTACTGGTATCCAGTAAGACAAGTGGTTGCTTTTAAAAGGGATGTTTACAGAAAGGTGCTGACATTCTTTTCTCAGGATGCATTGTTTGGACACAACTTTTTCGAGAAAACTGAAAAGTTTGAGAAAAACGATAGACGTGAGAAAAAATTCGGCAAGAACAGGAGAGGAAGCTGAAAGTGGAAGAAAATCAAAATTCAATCCTTCTAGCTTTACGCCAGATCATTCAAGAAGTATCAACAAAGAGCTCTTTTGAAGATACTGTGACAACTCTAGTAGATAGAATTCGCAGCACTACCCATGCTGACTGCTGCTCTTTATATCTATTAAATCCTAGAAAATCTTTATTAAGACTTGCTGCAACCGATGGTCTGCAAAAAGACTCTATTGGCAAAGCTTCCTTGCAAGTAGGTGAAGGTTTGGTAGGTTTAGTTGCTAAAAAGCAGGAACTGTTAAATCTTGCAGATGCTCCTTCTCATCCAAACTTTAAATACCTTCCTGATGTAGGTGAAGATGAGTTCTTATCATTCCTAGGTGTGCCTGTAATTAACCAAGGTGAACTTTTAGGTGTCCTAGTTATTCAGTGTAAAGAGAACAGACAGTTTACAGAACAGGAAGAAACCTTCTTAATCACTCTGTCAGCTCAGATTGCTTCAATCATTTCTGTAAATAAGTCAGAAAAAGAAACCAGCTCTGATTTTAATAACGGTAAACGTTACAAAGGTAAGACAGGCTCAGGCTCGATTGCTATTGCTCAGGCTGTAGTCTGGAAACCACCTGTTAACTTTGAAACTATGCAGATCATGTATTCTGATGATAAGGATATTCAGTCAGAATTATTCCATCAGACCATTTTTCAGCTACAAACTGAAATGGATTTAGCTAATCTGCATCTACAGGAAACTTCTCATACTGAGGCTGCATCTGGCTATATGTCAGGCTATGGCAGTATGCTCGATGATCAGACTTTTGAAGATGAGGTTGATAACGAGATCTTCTCACAGGGTTATGTAGCTGCATCTGCAATTAAAGTCGTAGCACAAAGACGTATGGATGAAGCTAAAGCTCAAAATCAGACTGATAAAGTTCGTGATATCCGTGACTTTGCCTCCATCTTAATCACAAGACTAGTTCATTTAGCTCCAAAAGAGACTGATGTAACCTCTCCAATTGTCTTAGTGGTAAAGAGCATGCCGGCTGCCGTTGTAGCTCAAATGCCTCAAGATAAGGTCGCTGGTTTCGTCTGTGTGGATAATGCTACCTCTGCCCATACTGCAATCTTAGCAAGAGATCTTGGAATTCCTGCTGTAATCGATGTAAATCTTGATTTAAATGACGTTGATGGAAGGACCATTATCGTTGATGGTCAGAATGCTGAGGTTATCGTTGACCCATCATCAAGTGTGGTTGATGAGTATATGCAGTTGATTTCTCAGTCTCGTCAGTTACATGATCTCTTTGAAAGTGTGAAGTTTGAAAAGGGCGTAACTTTAGACGGCAATAAAATTACCATTCAGTTGAACGCAGGTCTAAATCATGAGGATGACGATCTGGCAATTCAAACTGATGGTATCGGTTTGTACAGAACTGAAATTGCTTTCATGCTAAGCTCATCTCTGCCATCTGAAGAACAGCAGATTTCATGGTATAAGACTTTACTCTCCCAGTTTAAAGGTTTACCTGTCTGCATGAGAACTTTAGATATTGGTGGAGACAAGAGCTTGCCTTACTTACCAATCGAAGAGGACCAAAACCCTGCTTTAGGCTGGAGAGGTATTAGAGTTTGTATCGATCAGCCTAATATCTTAAAGACTCAGCTTCGTGCCATGATCATTGCTAATCAGGAATTTGGCAATCTTGAAATCATGTTACCTATGGTCTCAAGATTAGAAGAAGTCTTAATCGTAAAGAGGATCTTAAATGAGGCCTTAAAAGAGGTCGCAGAACAAACCGGTAAAGAGGTGGTTCGTCCACGCTTTGGTGTCATGATTGAAGTCCCATGTGTAGCTTTCATCTTAAATGAGTTGGCTGCAGAATGTGATTTCTTCTCTATAGGTTCAAACGATTTAATTCAGTATTTATTCGCAGCTGACAGATCAAATCCAAAGGTATCTAAGATCTTTGATCCGTTTAATCCTGCTGCAGTAAGATGCCTGAAGTATTTAATCGATAGAACTACAGAGGTAGGTAAACCTCTGTCAGTCTGCGGTGAGCTAGCAGGCTCTCCTGTAGGCTCATTACTTTTAATGTCATTAGGCTATAGCAATCTCTCTATGAATTATTCACAGATTGCTAGAGTTAAATATATTGCCCGTCATGTTAATCTGCAGGATCTGCTAAGCATCGGCAAGATGGCTCTAACTTTAAACTCAAGTGTAAAGATTAAGAGCCTATATATTGAATATGCAAAATCTCAAGGTCTATCCTCAGTCATAGATCCAAAGAACTATAACCAGAACAGGAGCTAAGTGTGCAAGTTTATTTAGATTTATTAAAGAAGATCATGGAAGAAGGTACTGACAGAAGTGACAGAACTGGCACTGGTACCCGCTCCATTTTCGGAACACAAATGAGATTTAACCTAGAAAAAGGTTTCCCATTAGTAACTACTAAAAAGTGCCACTTAAAGTCTATTATCCATGAGCTTTTATGGTTTATCTCAGGCTCTACTAACATCAAATACCTGCAGGAAAACGGTGTTCGTATTTGGAATGAATGGGCCGATGAAAACGGTGATTTGGGTCCTGTTTACGGTAAACAGTGGCGTGACTTTGAAACACCTGATGGCAGACATATCGACCAATTATCAAATGCTATCGACTTAATTAAACATCACCCAGAATCAAGACGTATTATCGTTTGTGCCTGGAATCCATCAGATGTGGACAAGATGGCTCTGCCTCCATGTCATACTCTATATCAGTTCTATGTGGCTAATGGTAAGCTCTCATGTCAGCTTTATCAGAGAAGTGCTGATATGTTCTTAGGTGTGCCATTTAACATTGCAAGCTATGCTCTTTTGACCATGATGGTAGCTAAAGAGTGCGATTTAGGTTTAGGTGACTTTGTTTGGTCTGGTGGTGATACTCATATCTATAAGAACCACTTTGAGCAGGTAGAACTGCAGTTATCTCGTACTCCAAGAGCTCTGCCTACTATGAGTATCTTACGTAAAGCTCCATCTATTTTTGATTACAAATATGAGGACTTTGAATTAACAGGATATGATCCATATCCTGCAATTAAAGCTCAGGTATCTGTTTAGTCTTTAAAATGTAATTCAAAGCGTAATTTAAAGTAAACAGTAACGAGTAAAGTTCATTAGTTAAGAGAAGAGAATGGTAGAAGTTTCAGGAAAAGTAAAATGGCAGTCAAGACGCGGTATGCGTGAGCTTGATTTAATGTTACTGCCATTTGTAGATATTGATTTACCAAAATGTGACGAACAGATGCTCAATGATTATGTTGATCTTCTAGAAGCATCTGATCTTGAGTTGGTGCGCTGGTTTAACGGCACCGAAGAGGCAAATACCGAAAGTCGTCGCAAGGTTATTGAATTTATTAAAAAGTGCCATGCAACACGCATGGGTAAAGAGGGCGTTTAATGCTGTTTTCAGAATTTGGTCTTCCAGATTTTTTAGTTGAGAATATTGAAAAATTAGGTTGGGATAAGCCTACACCTATTCAAACTCTAGTTATTCCTAAAGCACTAGAAGGTGCAGACATTTTAGGCGGAGCTCCAACCGGTACTGGTAAGAGTGCAGCTTTCTTATTACCTGTAATTGCAAGACTGTCGCTTGAGAAAAAGCCTGGTGTCAGAGCAATTATCCTCGAGCCAACCAGAGAGCTGGCGCTACAGGTTGAAAATGTCTGCCTGGCTTTAATTGAAGGCTATAACGATTTATCAGCAGGTACTATCATCGGAGGTGGCAGCAGAGAGATTGAGCGCGAAAATCCAAGCTCAATTATTGCGGCAACTCCAGGCAGACTTATTGAATACATCGAAAAAGGCTGGCTCGACACCTCAACTGTACAGATGTATGTCATCGATGAAGCTGACAGAATGTTAGATATGGGCTTTAGAGATGATGTCGCTAAAATTACTCGTGAGCTCTATAACCGTTATCAGACCCTGTTATTCTCTGCAACTCTAGAAGGCTCTGGTATTGAGGATTTTGCATCGTCCGTCTTAAATGATCCTCTTGAGGTCAGAATTGGTGCCGGCGGTGAAGAGGATGAAGTTTTACCTGAAGAACTGCAGTCTCGTGCCTATTACGCAGCAGGCGACCCTCAGAAATTAAAGATCCTAGTGCACTTGCTTACTACTATCAAAGGCAAGTCTATTGTCTTTGTAAAGACTAAAGAGAGATTACAGAGATTAGAAGCTTCATTACGCAGAAACGGCTTTAAGTGTGCAAGTCTTCAAGGCTCTATTTCAATGACTGAAAGAAAAGCTGCTCTGCGTAAGTTCAACGAGGGTGAGAGTGATATCTTAATTGCAACTGATGTAGCTTCCCGTGGTCTTGATCTTCCGGATGTAACTCATGTTTACAATTTTGATATTCCTGCTAATGCTGCAATTTATGTACACAGAGCAGGTCGTACAGCAAGAGCCGGTGCTCAAGGTGTGGTTACTACATTAGTTATGGCCAATGAAATTGGCTTTTTAGAGAAGCTTGAGCGTTACACAGGTAAAGCTATTGAAAAGAGGTCTATTAAAAACGTCTGTGCAGTTTTCCCTGTAAAAGATCCTAGTGCTCCACGTCAGTCTGAAAAGAAACGCTCACGCGCAAGCATCGGTGGTAACGGTGGATTTGACAAGAAAGTAAAAGATGAGGAAAAGAAGCCTCATAAAAAGAACAGACTTCGTGATAAAAAGAATAAAGGTAAACCAGATTTTGCTGCTAAGAGAGCTAAAAAAGCTCTAAGAGCAAAAGCTAAAGAACAAGCTTCAAAATCTGAATAGCCTTTAAATTAGATAAGATATAAAAGGACGCATTATGGCAGTAACAATCATTAAAAATGCCAAACTCCATGTAACCTCAGAGGAGTTTGTTGACGCAACATCACTAGCAATTATGGATCATAGAATTGTACCTATGGATCCAGGTCTTTTAGAGGATGGTACTGCCGAAGAAATCGATGTTAAAGGACTTCACATATGTCCTGGCTTTATCGATCTCTTAGTTAATGGTTGTGCGGGTGTTTCATTTGGTCAGACTCCATCTATTGAAGCTCTAGAGCAGATGCGTCGTTATTTAACTCAACATGGTACAACTACCTTTGTGCCTACTTTAATCTCAGGTCCTCGTGAGAACTACACAAAGGCTATGGCAGCTGTCGCCGAGTTTAAAGAAAAGCATCCTTCGATCTGTCCTGGTATCCACTTAGAAGGTCCTTTTATTTCTCAATTACATAAAGGTTTTCATCCATCTGGATATATAAGACCATTAGGTCAGACTGATCTTGATTCATTAAGAGTTCAAAAAGATATCATTGCCTATATGACTATCGCACCAGAGGTTGTAAAGGCAAAGAATATCATTGAGTTATTACAGAGCAAAATCACTTTGTCATTAGGTCATACAGCAACTAGCTATTTTGAGGCTATGCAGTCTTTTAAGGCTGGTGTTACAAATGTAACCCACCTTTTCAATGGCATGCGACCTCCAGTAGGCAGAGAGCCTGGCTTAGTAGGAGCCGCTTTGCAAAGTGAAAAAGTCTTTGCAAGTATTATTGCTGACGGCAAGCATGTTCACCCATCTTTAGTAAAACTAGCACATAAAGTACTAGGTGACAGACTCTACATTGTCTCTGATGCTCAGCCTGTAGCAGGTATGCCAAAGACTCCTCAATCTTTCATTGTCGGTGCTACGGAAGTCTTTGTTGATAAGCGTGGACTTATCGATGCAAAAGGCGCATATGCCGGTACCAGTATCTGTATGATGGATGGCGTGAAGTTCTTAATTCAAAGCTGTGGTTTCAGCCTTGATGAGGCTCTGCTTGCTGCAACCTATACCCCAGCAAGAGCTATCGGTTTGCAGGATATGGGTAGAATTGAAGGTGGCTTTATCGCCGATCTGGTTATCTTTGATGATGACTTTAGAATTCAGTACGTGGTTCAAAATGGCTTTGTTAAGAGTATTGCTGAGTTAGTTTAATATGGAAAACATCTTAGACAGAATCGCAGCTGAAACTGATCTTACAAAGTCAGAGAGAAAAGTAGCTGCTACTATTCTCAAAAATCCAGCATTAGTTGTAAACGAGAATATTGCACAGTTAGCTAAAAGATCACAGGTCTCAGAACCATCTATTTGCAGATTCTGCAAGCGCTTTGGAGCTGAGGGATTCCCTGCATTTAAACTGATTCTAAGTGCTACAGTTTCTGCTGAGAACTTAAAGAAAGTTGAAGCTGTAAAGCAAGGTGATACTGTAGGAGATGTGATTTCAAAAGTCATAGGTGCTGCTAAAAACTCTGTATCGAGTGCCGAGCGCGCAACCGATGAAGGAACTATTGCAAGAGCAATTGATGTTGTCAGTCAGTCTCGTCGCATCGTAGTTTTATCTCAAGGTTTAACCTCATTTATCGGAGTTGATTTTGTAAACAGAATGCTAAATTTAGGCTTCTTTTGCCAAGCCTATACTGACAGACAGTCAATGATGTTAGCAGTCTCCTCTCTACGTTCAGGTGATGTAGTTTTAGCAATCTCAGCTACAGGTAAGAATAAAGATGTCTTAGAGGCTTCTCTTGAAGCTCGTGCCACAGGTTCATGTGTCTTAGCAATCTGTCCTGAAGAAACACCAATCAGTGAGTGTGCAACAGTTCACTTAAAGTCAGCTGAGAGTGTATGCCCTGAGGATGACAGTATCTTTGCAAACAGGCTGTCTTTAATGCTGTGCTCTCAGATCATCATTGGTGGCGTAGTTCTGCGTCGTGGAATTGCAATCTCTGATCTTAAGCCAAAGCTAAAAGAGACTAGATTAAAATCCTATGAGGGAGTGGAAAAAGAAGAACCCGAAAGCTCTGATCCAAAAGATGATAATGACGATGGTTCATTAAAGCCAGGAGCTCCTATTACTACCTTAGATTGGCATCCTTACTAGAAGATCATATCTTTAAAGTAAAGCGTATCTTGCTATACAGAAGCGGAAATATAGACAATCTTAGTTTTGAATCATCATTTTGTATAACATAGTATTTTTTCTTCAGAACACTTAATATTAGTTACTTAAAAAAGAAAATTCTTTAAATTGCCTATATAATCTAAATTAAGGATGCAGGGAATTATTGGTATGAAAAAAATAGGCGATACTGGTTCATTTAAAAATTTCTATGAAAATAATAGAATTTATATAGATAAAACAGAATATCTTTATAGAATGCTAGTAGACAATCCTCTAGAAAGAATATTTGTCTCAAGGCCTCGTCGCTTTGGTAAATCTCTTACCCTAGATACTGTAGCAACTCTATTTGAATCAGGCGTCGATCCTTACTTTAAAGGTACCTGGATTTATGATAAATGGACAGAGCCTACTTATCCAGTATTCAGATTAAATCTGATTGAATATCCAAAGGATGACCTTATAGAATTTAAAAGACGACTAATCAAAGATATTTCAAACTTTGCGTTTTTAAACAAAGTAAAAAATTATTTTGAAGATTTCTCCCCAACTGGCTCACTAAAAAGTTTATTAGAAGCATTAGCAATAGAGCACAGAAAAATAGTCCTTTTAATTGATGAATATGACTGTCAGCTAACAGCAAACATCAATAACAAAAAAATCTACGATTCTTTCCAAGAGTTTTTAAGAGAATTTTACGGAATAATCAAAGGCAAGTATGCAATAAGATTCTTAGGTGTGACGGGAGTAACAAGATTAAAAGATGTATCAATCTTTTCAGTTGGCTCTGATATCAACGATATCACTAATGACAGTGCCTATTCACAGATGATAGGTTTTACCCGTGATGAGATTAAAAAGTACTACATTGATTATTTAAAGCTTGCCGCTTCCTGTGAGAATAACTGTAGCGTTGACAAAGTAACTGATGCTCAGATTGAGTCTATGTTAGATATGATGGCTCAGAATTATGATGGTTACTGCTTTGATGAATTCTATAAAAAGAAAGTGTTCAGTACCTGGTCTGTAAATAAATTTTTCCAAAATATTGTAAAAAATAAATTTGTAGATTTTGGTGAATACTGGTACGACAATGGTGGCTTACCTTCAATCCTAGTTAACTATTTAAAAACACATGAACTGAATATCTTTGATTATTTAGATAAAAATAAGAGTTTAAAAGTTACGGATGATGACTTTAAAAATCCAACCTCATTAACCACAATCAATCAGAATGTACTGATGTGCCAGACAGGATATCTAACATTACGTTCTTCACTTAATGATTCTAATATCATTGCTTTAGGTATTCCAAATGGAGAGATCTATAAAGCTTTAAATAAGCTTTTAGCAGCCAAATTCTTTAAAGGGACGATTGATGTTACCAATGATGCTAATGAGAACATCCTGGATGTAGGTTCTGTTGAGGATATCATCAGTTTACTTAACACTATGGTCAACACTGTAACCTATGATGCCTATCCATTAAATTCAGAATCATCAGTACAGAATTATGTTAAAGCCTATCTGCTAGGGGCTAAACAGAACGTATTCTCAGAAATTCATCAGGCTAAAGGTAGAGCTGATTTAATGATTGAGACCAATAAACGCAGAATCGTCATTGAATTTAAGTATGCAAAAGATGAGACAGAAGCTAAGGCAAAGCTTAGTGAAGCTATAGAGCAGATTAAAACACGAGACTATGGCAATATTGTGCCTAGAAAGGATGAGTTGTTAAGAATAGCTACTGTCTTCAATGCAGATCCTAAAGTAAGAGCTTTTACTGAGTTTCAGCTAGTTTAAGTGTCTTAATTAAAAAGCTCTGAAAGAAAATCTTCGGAGCTTTTTAATCCTACGTGTCAAGAGAACTACCACTTAGGCTTCTTTAAAGCACTCTTATACAGTTCAATGTAATTTTTACATGAATCAGACCAGTTAAAGCGTACCCTCATAGCGTTCTGCTTAATACGCTTCATCTCTGAAGGATCTTCTAAATACAGAATTAAAGTACGACGTAAGCAGGATAGTAACTCCTCAGAACTTGGATCGAAGAACATAAAGCCGTCACCGTTTACTCTATCCTGATCATAGTCTTTAACAGTATCTTTAAGTCCACCTACAGCTCGTACGATAGGTAGAGTACCGTAAGCTAAAGAGTAGATCTGATTTAGACCGCAAGGCTCAAAGATTGATGGCATCAAGAAGAAGTCAGAGCCAGCTTCAATCTGATGAGCTAACATATTGTCATATACAGGCTGGAAGATCATTTTACCAGGATGACGATTAGCAATTTCAGTCATCTGCTGCTGTAAGTAAGGATCTCCTGTTCCCTCAATTACAACCTGAACTTTATGCTGTAAGAATCTGTCTAAGATAGGAATTAAAAGACCTATACCTTTTTGGTCGGTAAGTCTTGCAACCATACCATACATTGGGGTATCACCCATCTCAAGGCCTAGCTTTCTCTGTAAGAGGTACTTGCCTAGAACTTTTTGATCTAGGTTCTTAACATCATATCTTATTCGCAGCAATTGATCTGTAGATGGATCCCAGTCAGAGTAGTCACAACCATTGACGATACCTGAAAGATCTTGCTGTCTGTCAAGATAGTTCTGAGTCATACCGTGACCACCTAAATAAGTGGTAAGTTCACTGGCGTAACCTGGGCTTACGGTGTTGATTTTATCAGCATAGAAAACACCGCATTTTAAGAAATTGATATATGAACCTTGAGTGATCTTGTCATTATAGATATTGGCAATTTCAGGCAAGATCGCAATTTGTGATCTGTCAAAGGCACCTTGGAAAGCACCATTATGAATGGTAAGTACAGAGCGAGCTCTTGATAGATAAGGGTCTAATGCGTATTTAATCCGCATTAACATAGGCGCAATTCCGGTGTGCCAGTCATTGCAGTGCAGGATATCAAACCAGTAGTTTAGGTGCTTACAGGCATCTAAAGCTGCAGCTGAGAAGAAAGCAAATCTCTCTCCATTATCAGCATAAGCCTGGTTGTTGTCACCGTACATAGAGGTTCTGTCAAAGTACCTAGGACATTCAACTAACCAAACTTCAACTACTTTATTAAGATAGGTCTTTCTAATTGAATAGGGGATGCGAAGTTTTTCATCTGGATTGTTTTCATTCAAAACGCCATGTGCTATCACCTCAAGTTTATCGTAATCCTTGATGGTGGTATAGCATGGCATGACAACTCTGACATCATGACCTTCAGCCTGTAGCTGTAAAGGCAAAGCCTTGGCAACATCTGCAAGACCGCCTGATTTCATGATGCCTGCAACTTCTGATGATAATAACAAGATGTTCACAGGCAACCCCTTATTTTATGTGTTCTAGTCAAAACCTAAGCGTATGCCCTCAGGTACTACTATTATGCCATTTTTAGATATTGCGATCATAGAATTCTTCTCATTTTCAAGAAGCTTTTGATCTTTCTCTCTATCGTAGCCAATCTCAAAGCCCGGAGCAATCTCAACATGTCTGTCTAAGATCACATTCTTAATTTTTGCTCCCTTACCAATGATGTTATCACCGATAAGCACACTGCCTTCAACCATAGCGCCATCGCCTGCGGTACATCTAAAGCCTAGAACTGACTTATTGATAGTTGCACCGTTAATCTTGCAGCCTGCGGAAATTAAAGACATAGATACGTGTGACTCATTATCATCAGTATCGGTGAAGTCAGCAGGTGGTAGAGGAGGATAGAAGGTATGTAAAGGCCACTTCGGGTTCTGCAGATTGAACTTAGGCTTATTGCCTAATAAGTCCATATGAGCTTCCCAGTAGCTGTCGATGCTTCCTACATCACGCCAGTAAGCAAAGTCTTTCTCTCCTTCAATTTCGATTTCACTAAAGTCGTATACATAAACATTGCCTAGAGGGAACATCTTAGGAATGATATCTTTACCAAAGTCATGGCTTGAGTTCTTGTCTAGCTCGTCTTCAACTAGCTCATTGCATAAAACATCAGCTTTAAAGATATAGTTACCCATAGATACTAGTGAATAGCCGGGGTGATTTGGTAATTCTTTAGGATGAGCAGGTTTTTCCTCGAAGCCAATCATCTTATTGTTTTCATCAACTTCGATAACACCAAATTTACCTGCGCACTCACTTGATTTCATTCTGATAGCAGCCACAGTTAAATCTGCACCGATGTTCTTGTGATAGGTGAGCATATCACGGATATTCATCTTATAAATATGGTCTGAGCCGAAGATACATACATGATCTGGGAACTGTTCTTTTATAAAGGTTAAGTTTTGATAGATAGCATCAGCTGTTCCCTGATACCACTCCTTTGATACACGCATCTGAGCTGGCAGTGAGTCAATGAAGGCTCCATAAATACCACTTACCTGCCAGCCTTTCTTTAAGTGCATCAACAAAGACTGTGATTTGTATTGAGTGATTACAAAGATCTTGATGATACCTGAGTTAACGAAGTTATTGAGCACGAAGTCAATTAGTCTGTAGCTTCCGCCAAAAGGAACCGCAGGTTTACTTCTGCATGAGGTTAAAGGCATAAGACGGGTACCTTCACCGCCGGCTAGGATCATAGCTAATGCTGCCATTTGAGAGACTCCTTATGAGATGTTTTGATTGTTATGTATTCTTAAGACATCATCTGATGTCATGAACCTATTTAATGAGTATAGAACAAGATTTTATCTTGCCCCTGAAAATGGGCTTCTATACAACAATATTGAGCATATCGTCTGTAAATTTTGTGGTAGAAAGCTAAAAAAATGAGTACTGCATTTACTTTTTTATTAACTGATTACTCTTTAAAAGAAAGGAAAGTTCTTTGTAAAAATATTTGATAGAAAAAAAGTTGAGGTAGCTATAATTTTTTTAAAGTTATTGTTATTAAGAATTATTCTTAATAAATAATGAGCGTTATTGCATAATATAATGCCTTTTCGCAACTTATGTCTTGGTGCTTTTGCGCCGATTTGCACAAATTGTGCACGTAATAAAATATTTGATAAAGATCAAATTTTGAGTTAGAAATAGTGTATCTTATTGAACAGGCTAGATTACCAGTTATTAGAGAAGTCTAATACTGATAAACAGATTTCAAAATCAGAGAATTTTCATCTGAGGATAAAAAATGGAAAACAATAAAATCGTCTTTTTTGGTACCCACAGCTACGACAGACATGCGTTTACAGATATGAATGCTGACAAGAACTTTGGTTTTCAGCTAATCTATCACAGAAGTTTCCTTGATATTAACAATGCAGATGAAACTCACGGCGCTAAAGCTGTATGTATCTTCGTAAACGACAGAGCAGACAGAGCAGTATTACAGAAGTTAAAAGATAATGGTGTTGAGCTTTTAGCACTGCGTTGTGCCGGTTTTAACAACGTAGATTTGCAGGCTGCTAAAGATTTAGGTATCAGAGTTGTAAGAGTACCTGCTTACTCTCCACATGCTATTGCTGAGCACGTAATGGCTTTAATCTTAACCTTAAACAGAAAGACTCACAGAGCATATTCACGTACCCGTGATGGTAACTTTGCTCTACACGGGTTAATGGGCTTTGATTTATACGGTAAGACTGCAGGTGTAGTAGGCACCGGTAAGATTGCTCGTGTGCTGATTGGCATCTTAAAAGGCTTTGGCATGAATGTAGTTGCTTATGATATTTATGAAGATCATGAGTACGAGAAAGCAGCTGGTATTAAGTATGTAACTATGGATGAGTTATATGCACAGTCAGATATTATTTCGTTAAACTGCCCATTAACTCCTCAGAACAGATACTTAATCAACAAAGACTCAATTGCTAAAATGAAAAAAGGCGTAATGATCATTAACACTGGTCGTGGTCCTTTAATCAATTCTGAAGATCTTGTAGATGGTTTAAAGTCAGGTCAGATTGGTGCTGCAGGTCTTGATGTTTATGAAGAAGAGCACGATTACTTCTATCAGGACAGATCAGATCACATCATCACCGATGATAACTTAAGCCGTTTAATGAGCTTGAACAATGTTCTAATTACCTCTCATCAGGCTTTCTTTACTAAAGAAGCAATGAACAACATTGTTAATACTACTCTACAGAATATAACTGATTACTTTGCAGGCAACGAGCTTGTAAACGAAGTAAAGCCTCAGTAGTTTTCATTCTTATCTAAATCAGAGGGTGCTGTAACTTACAGCACTTTCTGTTATCAGACTCTTCTCAACACATATATAATCTATCCTCAAATTCCCACTTTGCTAAAAAAGAACTGCTATCTTTGTAAGCAACTTTACTAGAACATAACTATAAAAAAGATCATTTTAAGGTATCTATGAAACTAAAAGACTATCTACTATTGTCTCTAATCTTTGCAGCTATTGCAGCTGTTGCTGTATTTTTTACAGTAAAAGTTGTCAAGGAGACTACTCCTGCTTTACCAGAGATCGTAAAGGTTGAAGAGGTAAATAAAGCAACGCCTCGTTCACAGAGTAATCAGGTTTGTAATGTTTTTGTATTCGATGCTGTAGCAAACTGCGCCGTAGGCAGTAAGATTGTCTTTACACCATTAAGATGGGGTAATGATCAGTTACCGATTTTCTTTGCAGGTCAGTTCTGCGATCTTAACTATGCCGTAGTCTCTAATAATGGTGGTGTTACCTGTATTAAGGCTGCTCCTTATGAAGAATCTCAAGCTCAAGATAACAATCAAGAGAATAACGCTAGTCAAGAAGAAGAGAGTAAAGCTGATAAGAACTCTACTCAGAACAATGAGCAGGAAAATGCTCAGAATAATTAGAGCATAAACATAAAAGCAAGATCGTCTGATCTTGCTTTTGAGTTGATAAGATGAACTTAATTACTTTTCTTCTAACCTTGCTTTATACACAATAAAGGTTGTGCTTGAAGATACAATCTGCACATAGTCAAAGTTCTCTAAAAGCACCTTTTCATAACCTAAATGCGCATTGGCAACTAAGTACATCACACCGTTCTTGGTTAAGTGATCTTTAGCCTCTATGATCATATTAACAGTAGGGGCTGTAGTGGTAGTTACGCCAACATGGAATGGTGGGTTTACGGCAATTAAATCAAATCTTTCAAGACCTGTCAGCATGTCAGATGCTTTAACCTTGATTGAATCACAGCCATTTAATTTAGCATTCTCTTTAGTAAGTTCAATGGCAGCAGCACTGACATCAGTTGAGGTTACGTTCTTAAAGCCTAGCTTTGAGAGCACTAAACCTACCACACCACAGCCACATCCAAGATCTAAAGCCGTTCCAAATGGAGTTAAATCTTTTAAGCACTCTATTAACATAGCAGTTCCCTTATCAAGTTTACCTTGAGAGAAAACAGCGCTGTCCTGATGCAGAGTAAGTGGAATGTTAATTGGATTTACTTTAATGTCCTGTGCACCTTTGTAGGTGTTAAAGTCATTTTCATAAATAGCTTTGAATAAAGTGCACTTTCTGGCTAAATCAACTTTCTTTACAAAACCTAGAGGTTTTAATAAAGAGTCAGCACTTTTAGCACCACCGTCATTAGATCCTGCGGTGTACACTAAGGCTTCTTTTTTTAATTTGGTTCTTAAAGTATTTAATAACTTTAAAGTCTGCTGTTTACTTTTTGAAAGTAATAGTAATAAGGTATCAGCTTCATTAGTATGAGTAAGAGCTGATTTGACATCAGCAAAGATTAACTTTACATGCTTGTACTCAATTATCTGAGGACAAGAGTCATCCATGCTTTTACCAATCATAGCTGCCATCTTTTTGCAGACAACAAAGTTGTCGACAATTACAGTAGCGCTGTGAGATCTTTTAACTAAAGAGAACACCATAGGATCGAGAATATCACCTGCAATGATGAGATCACGTCCTACAAACTCATCTTCATTACGTTGTAAAAGTTCAAATACTGGTGAATTTGCTGCCATTAGACTTTATTCCTGTATTTTAAAGCACGAGCTAATTCTACATATTTCTCAACACTGATGTTTTCAGCACGCAGAATCGGATCAAGACCAAAGCTGTTTAACTCCTCTTCAGTAAAGAACTTTGATAAAGAGTTACGGATGGTCTTACGACGAGCAGAGAAAGCTGTAGTTGTAATGTTATTTAAATAAGGAACTAATGATCTTTCTTCATCAGTTAAGACCTTTGGCTTTAAACGTACCACAGCGGAGGTTACCTTAGGTGTTGGTCTGAATGCTGATGGTGGAACTATAAGCATTGGGATAACCTGCGCATGGAACTGAGTCATCACAGTTAAACGACCATAGTCTTTGGTGCTAGGTCCTGCAGCTAATCTTTCAACTACTTCCTTTTGTAACATAAAGTGCATATCAGTAATGCCTTTTTGTGACAGCAGGTGGAAGATAATAGGGGAGGTGATGTTGTAAGGTAAGTTACCAAAAACACGCAACTGACCTGCACCTTCTAACTCCTCAAAGTTAACCTTTAAAGCATCACCTTCAATAATGGTAAGTCCTTTTAAGAAAGGATCATGCTTTAAGATCTCCACAAGATCACGGTCTAACTCAATTGCAGTTAGTACTTTAGCTCTTTCTAAAACCGGTCTAGTTAAAGCTGCATGACCTGGTCCAATTTCAACTAAGTGTTCACCCTCTTTTGGATTGATGGCATCCACAATCTGAGAAATGATGTGATCATTAACTAAGAAGTTCTGTCCAAAGCGTTTTCTTGCTTTCATGTGTACTGGTGGTAAAGCCATATTATCTCCTGCTACGTAGTGCCATAGTATGAGCTAGTTCTACTGCTGCAAACAGAGAACCAGGATCTGCCTTGGTTGTACCTGCTAAATCTAGTGCAGTTCCATGATCGACAGAAGTTCTAATATAAGGAAGTCCTAAGGTAGTGTTGTAACCACAATCAAAACCTGCATATTTTAAAACAGGTAAACCCTGATCATGGTACATGGTTAAGAAGGCATCAGCATTCTCAATATACTTTTGCTGGAACATGGTGTCAGCAGGCAGTGGTCCTATGATATTGATGCCCTGAGCTTTTAACTCTTCAAAGGTAGGAATGATAGTGTCTATCTCTTCCATACCCAGATGTCCATCTTCACCTGCGTGAGGATTTAAACCTGCGCTGATGATGCATGGTTTATCAATACCAAACTTGGTTTTAAGATCGTGATTTAAAATAGTTACGATCTCAACTAAAAGCTCTTTAGTGATGGCATCAGATACATCTTTTAAAGGCAGATGAGTAGTAGCAAGAGCTACATTGAATTTCTTGCAACCTAACATCATTACTACTTTTTTAGTATGAGTTCTTTCCTGAAAGTACTCAGTGTGACCTGTAAAGTTAAGACCGGTGTCAGCAATCACAGCTTTACTGATAGGACCTGTAACTATACCGGAGAACTCACCTGATACTGATTTGTCTGAGGCAATATCAAGACAGTCCAAAACGTATTTGGCGTTTCTTTTATCAAGTTTTCCTGGAACTGAAGGTACAGCTAAAGGTACATCTAAAACACATAAAGTGCCTTTTGTTTGGGAAACAAAATTGTCTTTAGAGTAATCAGTTATCTTTACAGACTCATTGTGATTAGAATTAAAAAGAGCTATACGCTGTGCGATAAGCTCTTTAGATGCGATGATAACAAGCTGAGTATCTTTTAAGTCAAGTTTTGACAGATGATACATCAGCTCTGGACCGACACCTGAAGGCTCTCCAGGTGTCACTGCTAAACGATATGTCATTTAACCTCTAAATTATGGCCTATCTTTAGTTTAGAAGACGGCTGTTTTCTGAATATTGCTGGCTTCCCTGATCGTCATTGGTAGGCTTTAGAGTATTCTTGCCTTTATTGTCCTGATCAAGAGAAACACCTGAATTTACTAATTCAGGATCGATAACGTGGATGTAAGCCATCTCACGTAATGATCTTTCCCATGAAGTTACAGCTTCATTGAATTCACGCTCAAAGATAATAGAGTTTGCTTTCTCTTTGAAAACTTCTAAAGAGTCCCTGTCAACTCTGGTATCTTTTAACAGAATCAAGTGCCAGCCAAATGCTGATTTAACAGGCTGACTCATCTGACCTACATGTAACTGAGTTAAAGCTCTGGCAAAGTTTGGATCATAGATATCTGCTACAGCATAACCTAAATCACCACCTTTAATTGCTGAACCTGGATCTTCAGAGTACTGCTTGGCAGCCTGTGCAAAAGTAATGGTGCCCTTGTTAATCTCTGATGCGATATCCTTTAACTTGGCAACAGCAGCCTCATCTGAGTAGATGATGGAGGTCTTAATTAAGATATGAGCTGCATCATAGGTCTTAATAGGAGTTACAGCTGAATGTGAAACATCATAAAGTTTAATGATGTGCATACCAATTGATGATCTGAATGGTCCAATTACATCACCAGGTTTTGCATTTAAGATAGCAGGTAAGAATGGTAATGGAATTGCTGTCTCTGGTATATATCCCATATCAGCACTTTGCTCTGAGGTAGCGTATTTTGCAGCAACTTCAGCTACATTAGCACCATTTTTAATTGCATTTAAAGCCTGACGGGCTTCACTTTGAACTCTGTTGTACTCAGCTTCATTTGGAGCAGATGAGAGTGGAATTACAACCTGAGCGATATGGTACATAGGTTCAACACTGCCACGCTGTTTTAAAGCTTTAGCTAAAGTGTTGACTTCAACAGGGGAGATATGAATTCTCTGACGAACACTTGAACGACGGATTTCGTTGATTAAGTAGTCCTCTTTAAATTTCTCACGAGCCTGAGCTTCAGTTAGATTTGGGCCATAACTCTTTAGAATTTTATCGGTTGTAGTGTTGTTACGTAAGGCTGCTGACTCTAAAGTTGAGTCTAACTGCATGTCAGTTACCTCAGCGCCATTTGTCTGAGCAATTTGTAAAATCAGCTCTCTGGTGATAAGTGACTGTAAAGCCTGACGGCGTGCGGTAATTTCATCTACTTTAGCACCAGTTGCTGCATATTTAGAGAGCAGCTTTTGAGTATGAGTATTTAACTCACTCTCTAAAATAATTCCGTTGTTAACGACAGCTGCAGTTGAATCTAAAACCTGTTCTTCTGCATAGGCGTTGCCAAATAAGGCTAGTAAAACAGTACTTAAAGATGCTAACTTGCCTAGTTTCTGGCCAAGATTGTTATGTAATTTCATTTAATGTACCTTATTCTGTCTGTGTTAATCTCTGTTAAGTTATAACCTTTTAATTTCTTTTATATAGTAATTGCTAATCTTTAGCAATTACTTAGACACAGTAAGTTTTACTGTGTCTTAATTTCTTTATACAGCACGTATTGATTTAGATTCAATACGCTACATAAAGTTCAAATTTATCTGTTCAAGTTAGTAGGATCCAGTGATGGCAGATAGTGGGTACCAGTACCATTAGGATCGGTAATACCTCTTACGTTGATAGCGAAGAGATCTTTTAGCTCAAACTGTACGCCGATAAGCTTTTCTGGAGTGTGCTGCATGTTTTTCCAGTCCATGTTCATATAGTTCTCATAGAGCAGGGTAACAGCATAACAGCAATCGTCATACTTTAGACCAAACTTTGTATCAATATTGTAGGATTGCTCAATATCTTTATATGAAGCAGCAAAAGCAGTCCATGATGATGAAATTGGTAATTTTACTTCAAGACCTAACTGCTTTAAGTCTACCTGTTTGTAGTTTTCTACATAGTAGTTACCGTCTTTATAGTAACGGTATGAAACACCTAGCATGTAACCTGTAGCAGGATCGGTGTATCGGGCAGAACCACTGTAGGTATAGAACTCATCACCGTCAGGATTATATTGAGCCTGAGCATGGATAGACATACCAGCAAAAGGCACGACATCAATTAAAGCTTCAAGAGGAGATCTAGGATTGGTACTTAAAGTATCAGTCTGACGCAGTTTTACTCTGTTATCAGAAAAGTTATAACCCTGAGCTAGGGCTGCACGGAAAACTTCACGGTCATGAGCATCAAGCAGGCGAGAGGTTAAACCAAAGGTTGCCATATTGATGTTGGCAATTCTGTCGATACCTGCATAGCGATGAGGTGAGAACAGAGTGTAGTAGTCATCATAACGGTTAGTAGTATCGTAGAGTGCAATATTGCTCTGATCTTTGTAAGGAATGTACTGATACTTAAACTCAGGCTCTAATGTTTGGGTGTGGTTCATGTCTAGTACTTTCTTTTCAAAGGTAGATTTAGCATGAACATCAGCTAAGTACAGAGCGCGAGTTACAGAATCTTTGTACTCATTAAAGCCTAAACGAGACTTATATGAAGAGGTTAAATACTCTAAATCAGACTGACTGTAATGAGTTAAAAAGCCGGTTAGTCCCATATCTACACTGGTGCCGTAACCTTCGTAGGCAAGATAGCGTACAGAAGGCTCAGCATGCAGACGATTCATAGATAATGTCATGTCATTTTTCATCTTATCTAATGAAAAATGTGTAGCTTCAGTCTTTAACTTAAAGTAGAAAGAACCGTATGAGTTATAGGTGTTAGCCTTTAACTGGGGCAACATGGCAAATGGTCTGTAAGTAGAAATATTAGAAGTAGAGAACATGTTCTGATACTTTCTTAATTCTAAAGACACATCATACAGATCCTGATCATAGCTTGCCTTAAAACTCTGCTGCAGACTTGAATCGGTGATAGCAGCGTTTTTCTGACTTATATCAGACAGATAGGTATAGTCGTCGTTACGAACTTTACTGTAGTCTATGCTGAAGTTTAAATCATTCTCTAAGAAAGATAAGGTCTGATAAATGTTAATAAACCAGCGGCTGTAGTCATCGTTCTTTGGTGACCAGTGAGGATCGTTTGGCAAATAGGTAGCGTTAATCTCACCTGAAAGATTATTAAATGGTAAATATCTAAACTGTACGTCATAGATATTGCCACGCTTAGCATCATGACCTGGAGTTACAGTGGCATCATAGTTTGTAGCTAAGTTCAAATAGATAGGTGCACTGTAAGAAATACCTTCTCCTGATTTGTACTCTAAAGATACAGGCAGTAAACCAGAATGACGTTTCTTAGTTAAAGGGATCTGAGCATAAGGTGTATAGAATACAGGTACCTTACCTAAAAAGAGTACATCATTCCAGGCATCACCAAAGTAGGCATCTTTTTCGGTTTTAAAAGTAGTTGAATAAAAATGCCATGATCTCTTGTCTACAGGACAGCCTGAGATGGTAGCTCCTTTATAAGTCTTAGAGCCTTTTTTGTTATCAATATTCATCTTGTCAGCAGTACCTGATATTACAGAGCCGTTTAAGATGAAAGCTGCATTTGTCAGGTTCATCTGCTTAGTATCAAGATTATGTACCATGTCTTCATCAGATGAGATGGTGTATTCAGGCTCATGAATTACAGCACTGCTTTTGGTGGATAAGGTTCTCTCTTTACCATCATAGACTACGATATCTGAGTTTAAGATCTTGTCACCCTGAGTTACCTCAACATTACCGGTGTAAGTTAAGATATGAGCTTTTTTGTCATTGAGCTTACCTGAAACTTTGTCAGCTGTTACTACGACAGGAGTCTTATCAGAATCAAATTTTTGTGGATATCTGTAAGATGGCACACCATAGAAGCAGGCCATATCTTTAGCACGAATAGGGAATGATGGAGAGTTTATCCAAGGCTTTTCATTTAATTTATTGATAAGCCTCATAGGGAAGGTTGCACTGTCTGCTGCACGAGGATTCTGCAAATATTTTGAAGAGGCCTCAGAACTCATGATCTCCATGGTGCGTTCTGAAAATGAACCTGTGATATTGGCTCTAGGCTTTAGGTTAGAAGCAATCCTGGTGGTTGTAACAGAGAACTCAGAAACAGAATTGTCTTTATCTGCTTTTTCAGATGAAGATGACTGTTTCTCGTTTTCAAGTGCAAAGGCATTAGTACTGATAGCTACGCTTACAGCTATAGCTAGAGTCGCCAAAGTAAACTGTTTCATCCCTTCGTTTTTCAAAATCTTATCCTGTAAGTTCAGTCTTTTCTGTCTTAATTGTTGCCTGTAAAAAAGAGTTATCTTTAACCTCTTAAGAAAATACTATTCTTTAGGAAAATTGTATTTTCGAAGATTAGGATCGTTTAAAAGCTCTCCATCCTCATCTTCATCTACAGGTCTGCCTTTAATCACACGCTCATCATTAGCCCATGCGCCTAAATCAATCAGTCTGCACTTTTCAGAGCAAAAAGGCCTGTATGGGTTAGATGCATCATATACAGTTTCATTTTTGCAGATAGGACATTTTACCTTTAGAGGCTGTCCTTCAATTTTTACAATTGCTTCACCACTGTCATGAGCGTCATGAACGACCTCATCATACAGCTCTGGTGAAAGTAAATCCTTTAGGCTCATTGCTGTAAGCTACTCTTGATATAAGCAATCTTAAATGGAACATCACCTACTTTTGACTCTTTGTCAAAAGGTAAGAATCTGATGTTTACTCGTGACTGGAAACCGCTGACTACAGGGTAACCTGCTACATTCTCATCATATTGAATGTTGATTAAGTCACAGGTATCAGCGCTCTCCTGCATAAAGCCTGATTTTGCTACTCTATCAGAAAAGTTAGCACACAGTCTCCATAAGTAGAGAATGGTGTAAACAGGAATTCTGATACAGTCAAACTCGTGTAACCACTTGTCTACGCTCTGTTTTTTCTTCTCAATACTCTGAGAGAACCAGTAGGTAAACAGAGGAGTATCAAAGCAGTTGATACCACTTGGGGTTAAAAATCTTGGTTTAATAAGTTCGATAATAGGATCGTCTTTTAAGACAGTTCTCTGTCTTGTAAAAGAGTCTAAAGCTTTTTTAGCTTCAACAATCTTTTCACGCAATAAGGCTACAAAGTCCTTATCACATTCAGGATCAGTAAGCCATCCTTTTAATCTACCGTCACATTTTTCAAGATCTTTTAATAATTCGATTTTGATGGCACTAGAACCATCCACAAGATCGATAAAATCAACGACTGCGCGTAATAGAAACATCACGTTCTGAATAGAACTAAGATCAGAACTTAGCTCAGCGTTTTTAAAAACCTGTTCTAATTTTAGGTATGTTCTAGCTCTTGGGCTTAATGGAAATTCGTAAATAAACATAACCTTATAAAGTACTCTAATGCATTAAATTTTGCTGTTTGCCAGCTGTTGGTATAGATTATGTAATTTTAACACGAGATCTCCCTTTTTATCTAAAGGAGAACTATCAGATTCAATTAAATCATGAGCTTTTTTTAATCTCGTTTCTCTGTCTACTTGTGAGGCAATCATCGAGAGTGCTAACTCTCTGTTGATGCTATCACGACTCATCAATCTTTCTAGCTGAAGTTTAGGCTCTACATCCACCACTAAAATTCTGTCTACCATATATTCAAGATGATGCTCAAAGAGCAGAGGAATACAGATAATGACATAAGGGGAAGTTTTTTCCTGTACCTGACGCACAGTTTCATCTTCAATTGCAGGAGCCATTAAAGCATTCAAGTCATTTAAGTTCTCAGGATGAGACTTATCAAAGGCAATTTGACGTAAGAGACGTCTGTCTAAACTGCCGTCATCTTTGATGATGTTCTGTCCAAAGCGTTCAGACAGTTTTCCTAAAAGAGCAGAGCCTGGCATCACTACCTCACGGGCAATTACATCAGTATCAACAATAGGTACGTTCAGTTTTGCAAATAATGAGGCAATACCAGATTTACCACAGGCAATACCGCCTGTAAGACCTACTCGGTAAGGTGTTTTTTTATAAGACACTGATGAATTGTCACATGCTTTTATCTGGTCTTTTGTTAAAGACTGTTTTGAGGTTGACAATTCATTAGCATTTGATGGTGTTTTACAAGGCATAAATAAAACCAAAGAATTCAGTAGAGTACAGATGAATACAGATATTTTAGGGTATTTTCTTTATAAATTTGTGTAGAATAGAGCAATTAGTAGAAAAATCTTAAAATTTAATGATTGGGTACATTGTGAAAAATATAAAAAAGAGCCTAGGTGCGTTATTAGTATGTGCACTTCTATCAGGCTGTTCTTCAGATGAAGGTAATGCTGTAAAGACGTTATCACCAGGTGGTCTTACCATCAATGATAAGGCTATCTATTTAAGAGGCGAAATGAATGACTATGAGGCATCTGAGACCTATCGTTTAAGAAAAGACGGTCACGGCTACTGCACTCTGGCAACATTACGTTCTGACTGGGCTCCTTATAAGTTCAAGTTTGCTGATGAGAACTGGTCAAAGGGTACCAACTTTGGCTTTTTAACTCCACCTGGTGTTCTAAGAGACGGTGCTCGCTCTTTGGAATTAAATCCAAATTCTAAGTTTGAAGAAATCAGTTACTATCCTAAAAAAGACGGCGTCTATCGTTTCTGTCTTATTCCAAAGAATGACAGATATTATGTAACTGTAACTAAGAGCTCTAAAAAAGAGCTCCCTTCAATGGCTCAGTTAATTGATATGTCACGCAGTGACTTTGAATAGGTTCTTATTAAGTATCCTTACTAGAAAAATGTTTGAAACTGTAAATACAAACAAAAGATCAAACTAAAAGATAGTTGAAAGGTAAGGCTAGTAAGAGAGATACAAAAGAGAATAAAACAGTAAGAACTTAGACTTTGATATAACCGTGTACCACACGGTTATATCAAAAGATCAAATAAAGCCATTCTATTTCTTTTCATCAAACCTAAAGCAAAAGTAAAGAAAGTAAAACCGCATTTAAGTGAAATTGAAGAGAGCTTTAAGGATAAAACATGGATAAAATAGCCTCAGAACTAATAGTCAATTTTCATGACTATCTGTTACTTGAAAATGGTCTGTCTGTGCTTTCAATTAAAGCTTACTGTGCTGATGTCGAAAGATTTTTAAACTTCATTGATAAGACTTTTTCTGTAAAAGATGAGCATTTTACACAGGCTCATATCGAAGCTTTCCTGAAAGAGAATGTCGATCATGAGGCAAGTTCTAATGCCAGATTTCTCTGCTCATTAAGAGCATTTACAAACTTTTTAAAAAAAGAAAAACTAATTGATAACGATCCTTGTGTTCGTATTGAGAATCCCAAGCTTATAAGAAACATTCCTCATGTAATGTCTGAAGGTTGTGTGGAAGCTTTTTTAGATGCACCTGATCTTAATACTCATACAGGATTAAGAGATAAAGCCATGCTCGAGACTGTCTATGCAACAGGTCTTAGAATCAGTGAGCTTATCTCATTGAAGTTTGACAATATCTTTTTTCAGGATGGCTTTGTCATGGTAAGAGGTAAAGGTGACAAAGAAAGAATCGTACCTTTGTGCGATGATGCCATTTACTGGATTGAGCTTTATATAAATACCAAGAGAAAAGAAAAAGATCCTCAAAGAAAATGCCCCTTTATCTTTTTATCAGGCAAGGGAATAGCTCCTATGTCAAGAATTGCCTTCTGGTATCGTATTAAAGTTTATGGAAAACAGTTAGGCTTAACTGACAGTTTCTCTCCACACTCATTCCGTCATGCTTTTGCAACTCATCTTTTAAATCATGATGCGGATTTACGTTCTGTGCAGATGCTCTTAGGTCATTCATCACTTACAACCACCCAAATCTATACCCATGTTGCAACCGAGCGTATGCATCAGGTCTACAATAAAGCTCACCCAAGATCATAGTTAGCATTTGTAAGCTAAAATCATAAGCTAAAAAGACTTAGTCCTCCTTGCCAAATGAGACTTGTGTGGATGATAGTTAACATACTGATGTGTATAATAGAGTCAGCTCATGATTTTAAGAACATTCTTAATAAGAACACTCTAAAAACTAAGACAACTCTAAAAACGAGTAGAGTTTGATTAAGCATAAGTGTTTTAGATAAGCCTTTGTAAATTCTAAGTCTAGGTAATATGCAACTTTCATACAGAAAACTTTTCACAGATGCTAACAGTGTTGAGTACTCAGTAATTAAAACTGCAAGTACCAGATGCCTGTGCCTGCAAGGTGATAGAAAAGTTCTACCTAGAATTAAAAAAGCTTATAAGAGTGCTCAGATTTTTTATGATGCAGCTCCTGATAACATCTTTGAACCAATCTCCATTAACGAAAATATCGAAGGTAATTTAGTAAATGCTCTTTTTACCTACAAAGATGCAGGCTTTTTAAAAGACTTTTTATCCGTAGTTCCTCCTGAGTGGCAGTATGCAGCCGGTAAAAAAATAGGCAGAATTTTAAAAGATCTGCATTCAGTTCCTCTGACTCAAGCTCAGACAGAAAAAGCAAATCAAAGACACTCTTCCTATATGGAAAAGATAGCATCATATGTAGCAGAGCTGCCTCATTTAAAAAATGACAGAATTGCCATGGATGCTATCTCCACACGCTATGACTATTTCTCTATCTTCAGGCCAGTGATGAGATATGGATCTTTAAAGTACCAGAAGATCATGACTACTCATGACGGTACAATCTTAATGTTGCCATCTTATTCATATGGACCTGGCTGCATGTGTGAGGATTTTGCTTCATTAGAATTTGAAAACGCAGGCTTATACCCAGTGCTGTGTGCAGGTGTGATTGATGGTTATTTCTCATCGCTAGTCCCTGTAAAATTCTGGATGCACTTTGCCTTATACTGTGCTCTTTACTCGCTTTGGAAATGTGCTTTAAAGGCAAAAGAGAGTAAAGAAATGTACCTTAAGATGCAGTTAAATTCAGACAGAATCAGAGAAGACTTTGATAACTTTAAAAAGCCAATACCTACCTGGTATTCAAATCAAGAACTTTTAAAGATCAAAGAAAAGGCTATTAAGCTTGCGCTTTAATTAAAATTAAGGCTAGCTTAAAACTCTTAAGTTAATACGTCCTAAAGTTGCATTAGGACGATTATATTCAAGTTTTCTATTTAGAGTATTCTTCAATAGTACAAGAGTGTTGCTTGGTTTTAGAGTCGTAGTTAATTCCGATTAAAAGAATATTATCGGTGTACTCTTTTACTCTTGAAACATAGTCACGCTCTTTTATCTGCTCAAGGGCTACCTTTGCACTAGAGTCCTTTTTAAGTTCAATGATTAAGGCTGGCTTTCTTTTAGAATTAGCAGAGATTGGCAAATAGACAATATCAGCAAAACCTTTTCCAGTGGGAAACTCATTTAATGGAGCTAGGTAGTAGCTTTCTGTTGCAAGGTATGCCATCAGGACCACATAACGTAAAGCACTTTCATTGTTGTACTCAAGGGCTGGTACTTTATCCTCATGAATTTTAGAAAGCAGAGTAGCCACTGTTTCTGCATCTTTATTGTAAGTTGCTGCCACAACCTGTTCTGAAAGCTTTAAAGCACCCTCATATTGAGGCCAGTGATTTTCTTTTACTGAATTTAAAAGCTCAAGTCTGGTTTCCTCATTAGGAACATAGATAATTCCTTCCTCTAGATTACAACCAAGATAGCCTAAATGAACCAGATAAATATAGATTGCTACTTTATTTTTAAAATTAAGATCTGCTGTATTGTAGCTTTTAATCTCTGGTAGAGGAATTGAAATGGTATCACCAGAACACAGTTTGATGATATCGTCTTTTAGACCTTCAAAATTCAGATTGATGGCTTCTTTTACAAGACCATAGGCAGATGTATTTGACCAGTAACTTTCAAAAGTTCCATGATTGATAAGCTCGATGATAGAATTTGGATTATAAAGTTCATACCCACCTACTTTGTAGCCGTCGTACCAGAACTTGGTGGTCTCAAAATCAAGTTGGTATTTTTCACAAAGTGTCTTTACTTCGTCTTCTGTAAAACCATAGTACTTAGCGTACATGCCTGGATTTAAGATAGTATATTCACTAAAGTTATTTAGCGCAGACTGAGTGTTGTATCTTGCAATAGGTAGGATACCGGTCATGTAAACCAATTCTGCCAAACTCTGCCTGCTTCTATCCTTAAACAAAGCTCTTAAAAGGTCAATAAAATCCTCTTGCAGTTTTTTGTTATCTGGATACTGTCTGAACACAAAATCCCATTCGTCAATAATAAAGACAAATCTCTTTTTTAATGAAGAAATGGCTTCTGGCAAGGAATAACTCTTATCTTTTTCAAGGCGCTCTGGATAGGTTTCTTTCAATTCTGAGACAACTTCTGTATTTAAATTCTCAAGATACTTATTTCCATTTTCTTCGTTATCAGCAAATTCCATCATATCCAAATAGATCACGTCATGCTGATTTAAGTGCTTATCAAAAACTGGTAATGAGGATATTTTTAGATCAGAGAATAGCTCCTTTGAATCACATCCTTTTGAATAATAGGCATTAAGCATGTCAAGGGTGACACTCTTTCCAAATCGTCTTGGTCGTGTCACACATATAAAACGTTTTTGCCCGTTAATGAAGCGGTTGATTAACGATATAATCTCTGATTTATCAACGTAATCTCCATTTTTTTCCATTTGAAAACTAACGTTATCAACGTTAACGAACATAAAGTCCTCTCTTGTATTAACAAGCTCATTCATGATTTGGCATCTCCTTTATTATAGCAATTTAAATAAGATGCTCATACTCTCATGACTTTTGAAAAAACTCTCTTTTTACTGGCATAAATTGCAATTATTAAAGCAAACTAATTATAAATATCTTGAATAAATGGCTTATATAAGGGAATTATAAAAAAGAAAAATTTTTTGACTCTGGTCAAGCAATTCATGTTTAATAATAAATAAGTCAAAATTTGACTTAAAAAATGAATATAATTGACTTAAATATATTCTTAATGAGAGGCTTGTATGAGTAAGAAAATAGGCTCTGAAAAACACAATATTGAGGTCGATAAAGGCTGCTTTAATGAGCCTCAGTTACCCTTAATCCAAAGCTCTAGTGAAAAGAAATACAATGTCAAATTCGACAATGACGATTTGAATTTGCTAAATGCTCTGCAAGATCACTATGGCATCAAGAATAAGTCTGATCTTATAGAACTTATCTTATGCACCTATCTTAAAAAATCTCTTCATGAAGATGGTGTCGCAGCTGACGTAGCCTTAGCTATTGGTCTTATAGCTGATGCCTATGCTAAAAGGGGGAAGTTGTCATCAAACGTATCCTCATGGACAGATGAGGTTGCATCTGTTCCTTACTTTGTTTCATCAGTACTAACCTATGGACCTAGTGGTAAAAAGACTGGTTCTCAACATGAAGGTGTTGCTCATTCAGACAGTTATCTGCAAGTAGGTGTAAAACTGTTACAGTTTTGTGAGCGCGAGGATCTTATCTCCTCATCTCAGTACAAGATGCTATTTAAGAGCCTTGAAAAGTGGAATCTTTTGACAAAGTATCAAAGAAAGAATGAAGGTAAAAGTGAGTAACGAAAGGTGCATAACGCTTTTGCAAAATCTTGATAGAGAAAGTGTAGAGACAGTAAAGATACAACCTTAAGCATCACATATTTTCAGAAGCACTAAGAGCAAGCTTAGGTCGGTTTACGCTAGAACAGCAACAAATATTAGAAGGTATCAAATGAGCATTATTCAGGATATTCAAAATAGAGCTTTAGATGAAGGCAGAATTAAAGCTGAGAATGTAAACAGCTATAAAGTTTTAAGTGTAAGACCAAGTGCTCAATTATCAGCTTTAATTGAGGTATTAGCTTTTTTAGATGGTAAATCCCCATCAGAATTTATCTGTTCAAATTTCTCAAAGGCACTGCATGATTTTACTTTAATGTCAAAAGATCATGTAGAACCACTGCAAAAGAGTGTAGCTCAAAGTTTAAAGAACTCACCTAAACACCTCTTTAAACAAGAAAGTGCTATTGGCATGTTAGAAGAAGAAGGAGTAGTTACTGTTAAGTCAAACGATAACAATGATCCTATTGATGGTTCATTAAGATTGTTAAAGCATGGATTTAATGATAGTGGTGTGCTTAAGCAGTAAAAGTAATTTTAAACTTACTTCTTTTTACCCCTGTAGGAAGATTGAAAAATAACTTGTCTAATTGCAGGACAAGTTGCTTAAGCTATTTCCTTCTACCAATCCTTTGCAAGATCTTCTCCTGAACATCAGGTGGTAAGGATCTAAATCTTTCAACTGATCGTTCAAGTGAATTCTGAGCATCGATCTCGCGGTTTATTAGAGAACTTAAAAGCTCTTTTTCAATTAGTTCCTGTTCTCTTTTCTTATAGCTCTGCTGACTTTGTCGGTCTAGCTTCTTAACTTTTAAGCTAGTATCAACCTTGGTAGCTATCTCGCATATGAAGAGAATGGCAAATAAGCCTAATATGAATACTGTAAAGCCTATCATAGCTGCCTCCAGTTTTGTCTGTAATCTGATTTGTGCTTTTGATATCCTGACTTCATGGCCTTTTTGCGATCACTGAAGATCTTAGGGCTGTTAAAGAGCATGACATGCTCCTGCACAAAGTTTCTGACTTTTACTTTTGTTGTTTTCATGTTTGGCTCCTGTGTCTGAATCCATTTACTAGAGAATCACTAAGATCGTTTGTATGCCTTTATAACCTAGAGCGCGTATTTAGTAGCTTACACACGCGCTCTTGCTTACTTGCTACACAAGCATTAGGAAGGACTTTTCAAGACTGTGAGCTCTTTTAGACTTAGCTTCTGTATTAGCCTTGTCACGCTTTACCTTTTTGTAGACGGTAATGACGTGATCATCTCGTAGCACCAGGGTAAGTACCTCTTTTCTCTCTAGTCTCTGCAAGGCCTTGAGTTTCTTATTTACTCTCTTGTACAAAGCTGTAAGCAGAGCCCTTTTATTGTCACGATCATGACGTATAGCCACTGTTGTAGCTTTAATGCTACTTTCCACAGAGTCCTTGTTTTCACTTAGTGACTTGTGTTTTAGTGCCTGTAGCTTTTGCTTTACTATCAAAAGCATGTGTTGCTTCATCTTGATCATGTTGTGAATGATCTCAGACTTGGTGTTTAAGGTAAGTCTGTCGCCTCTATCATTCCAGAAACCGTATCTGTAGAACATCTCAAGATTCTCGGTGATGATTTCTTCTCTGATGTTTCTCTGTGCCATTCTCTCTTTTGCGTGCTCGGTAAAGTGGATCATTGTTATCTCCTATAGAATTCTGTTTTGTCTTTTGTTTAAGCGCCTATTAACGCTTACTAATCTTCAAAAAGGCTGTGCAAAGGACTGTGTCCTGTCAAAGCGCTTTGCACAGCAAGTCCCCTTAATCTTGGGTATATTTCTCTGCTAGCTCATCCTCATCTAAGGAATAGCAGTCACTTAAAAACTCAAGATCAGTCCTATCAATCTCCAAGTGAAACTGAATGCCTAAAATTGACTTTAGCTTTAAGATCACAACAAGCTCTCCGTCTTTAGTGTCTGTGTCGATCTCGGTTAGCTTTAAAGCATTCAGTTCTGACATTTTCTTGTGCTCTTTATAGAAACTCTTCATGTTTATCCTTATACAGCGATTAAGTTATCTTGTTGTTTTGAGTAAACTCGTGAGCGTGCGTAGCACGCTTCACAACATGGCATTACAAACAGGCTGTCTGTGTTCTCAATCAATGACGAAAGCCTGTGTTCAAGCTTTATAAGCTCATTGTTGGTCCCTTCAAAAAAGAACACTGACTTTTGTACACTTACAGCCTTCTTTTTAAGAAGTCTGTAAACCTTGCCTCTAATGCCGTTCTTGCTAATGTCATAAGCAATCAAAAATCTTTGCATGGTACTAACCTCCATGTGCAGACTGTGTCGCTATTTTTTAGTAGCAGGGCATAGTTTTGAGCGCAGTCTTCAATGAGCTCATTTAAAGATCGTCTTTGCCTGTTCCAACAGCTGTTGCACCCCCAATAGATGTTGTAGATGTTAGAAAACATGTGCTCAAAAGCATGCAAGATGACCGAGAAGGTCTCTTTATCCTTGTGCTTAAAGAGCCCATTCTTATCTTTGATAAAGTCACTGGGCTTTACAGCGTATTTTCTTATGAGCTTTAGCACTGTTGTTTCCACAAAAGGTCTGAACTGCTCCATAAGATCAGATGCTAATGCACAGTGTGTTCCTCTTTGAACATGGAAGTAACCGATGCGAGGGTTAAGTCCATTGGCTTTTAATGCAGAGGCTAATCTGTTTCTGAGTATGGTATAGCCAAAAGACAGCATGTAGTTAACAGGATCTGGTGCTGGATGCTTTAGTCGACCAGTCCACTCAAATCCGTATGGCTTTATAAGATCACCCCATAGTGAAAAATACATATGGGAAGCAAAGCCTTCAGCTCCTAAAAGTTCAGGAACATTTTTGGCGCAGTAGATATTGGAATAACAAAGATCCCACATAGTTCTTTGAAGATCCGCTTTACGTCTGATGAGTTCACGTCCATTAACAACTTTGGCCATGATGACTCTTTTAGCAAGATCTAGAGCATCACTTGAATGGTAGAAATTCTCTTGAACTGTGATGTAGTAGTTTTCATCTTTGTTTGAGGCTTCAAGCTGACCTTGTGGATAGCCCCATACATCCATGAAATCTACAGTTATCTGCTTAATCATGAGGCGGTATAGAACTTCACTGTCAACATTACCGATGTGACCAATGATTACTAGTCGACGGATCTTATCTAGAGAAATTCTTTTCTCAGCATTCTCCTTATCAGCTGCAATGAGCAGTGTATTGTCATTGAGCATAGATACATGAGTGCATCTGTGAGTTAAATATAAAGTCTGCTTTAAGTCACCGATGTAAGAAGCTAAAGAATGTTTTGAAGTTTCCATAATATCCACCTCTCGAAATTATTAACTTAGGTGGTATTACTAGTGCGAACTTTATGCCAAGATTTTTAAAAAGTGAATAATGTTATAAAAATATTTAAAAAAAATTTTTAATATTTTGAATTTAAAAGAATAAATAATTGAAAAGATATTAGATCTAAGAAAAGAGAAAGAATATATTAAAGAAATGAAAGTGTATAAAATTAAATAATTTTAATAAAATATTATAAAAATATAAAAATGAAAAACTGAACGGTGCAGAAGTTCTTACAGTTAGCACTGGAACTGAAATATCCACTTAATTGTACAACTATATCTTATTGAAAATCAATAAAAATTAAGATAGAGAAGATAACTTAGAAAATATGTGACAGTACAACAAGTGACGTCTGCAGGAATGGAACATTGCTCCGTAAGTTGGAGATCTTGTAATTATGATGCACCGAGCATAATAGCACTTTCAATAGCTTTATATGGTACAGAAGCGCATTAACCTAAAGATGTAACTCACCAATGATCTGGTGACCATTCAATCAAAATACACAAAGATAAAAATGGAAAACTTTAGTCGTAACTCACCAATGATCTGGTGACCATTCAATTGCTGAACCATGCTGCCAAAATTGCAGTAACGTCGTAACTCACCAATGATCTGGTGACCATTCAATCAAATAATCATATTCATGAGATGCTAATCTCTAAGTCGTAACTCACCAATGATCTGGTGACCATTCAATCCAACGGTGGTTCTACTAAACATAGCTTATATAGTCGTAACTCACCAATGATCTGGGACCATTCAATATTCTGGGAGTTCTTTGGATTTTGGGCAAAGAGTCGTAACTCACCAATGATCTGGTGACCATTCAATCCATTACCTGACGATTTAGCTCAGGCTTATGGAGTCGTAACTCACCAATGATCTGGTGACCATTCAATAAAACCGATTTTCAAAAGATTGAAGAGTGTTTGTCGTAACTCACCAATGATCTGGTGACCATTCAATTTATGAAGAATATGGAAAGAAGTTTAATTGAGGGTCGTAACTCACCAATGATCTGGTGACCATTCAATGTATTTGGCTGAGGACATGGGGGCTGAAGCCAAGGTCGTAACTCACCAATGATCTGGTGACCATTCAATAGAAATAAAGGAGATAAGAATATGTTATCAAGTTGTCGTAACTCACCAATGATCTGGTGACCATTCAATATATTTTAAAGTTGTAAGTGGCAACTCAAATCAGTCGTAACTCACCAATGATCTGGTGACCATTCAATTTTAAAATCAACAAACCAGAGATTGCTTGTTGTGTCGTAACTCACCAATGATCTGGTGACCATTCAATTTATGATTTTAAGCTGTTTATTAAAGTAATGAAGTCGTAACTCACCAATGATCTGGTGACCATTCAATATACTTTTAGAAAAAACGATGGTGAGTTAGTTAAGTCGTAACTCACCAATGATCTGGTGACCATTCAATTTTAAAGACTTCTTTATGCATTGTACTTTCCCTATGTCGTAACTCACCAATGATCTGGTGACCATTCAATTAGTATAAGGAGAAAGTAATAAGATGATAAAAGTCGTAACTCACCAATGATCTGGTGACCATTCAATTAGATTTAGTACCTAATTCAGGCTTACATTACAGTCGTAACTCACCAATGATCTGGTGACCATTCAATTATCAGATTTTCATCATACAATCGCAATTCAAGTCGTAACTCACCAATGATCTGGTGACCATTCAATCTACTATGAAATCATGTTTCGATGAAACAGCAAGGTCGTAACTCACCAATGATCTGGTGACCATTCAATAAATGAAAATCACAGTTTTAACTGGCTACATGATGTCGTAACTCACCAATGATCTGGTGACCATTCAATTTTAGGAGGAGCTTATGATAAAGAAATCTTTGTGTCGTAACTCACCAATGATCTGGTGACCATTCAATTTTATGATGTTTCAGATTTTGACGGGTTTGTAATTGTCGTAACTCACCAATGATCTGGTGACCATTCAATTTTCAATCTTTTTTCTTTGTGTATTTGCCTTTTGTCGTAACTCACCAATGATCTGGTGACCATTCAATTATGAAATCTTTAACTATTATTAATGCTTTACGTGTCGTAACTCACCAATGATCTGGTGACCATTCAATCTAGTGCAGGATATGGTAAATCATACCTTATTAAGGTCGTAACTCACCAATGATCTGGTGACCATTCAATAAAATGTTCTGCTTAAATCATAAAATTTTTATAAGTCGTAACTCACCAATGATCTGGTGACCATTCAATCTTTACACATATCAGCATTGGTGCTGATTAATTGTCGTAACTCACCAATGATCTGGTGACCATTCAATTATAAATATATCGTATGTATGGAGGATTGCACAGTCGTAACTCACCAATGATCTGGTGACCATTCAATCCTTCGAGCAAAACAAATCTGTAATTCCTGAGGTCGTAACTCACCAATGATCTGGTGACCATTCAATTCAAACTTACCACTGAACACGCTAATATATCTTGAGGTCGTAACTCACCAATGATCTGGTGACCATTCAATTAAAAATCATAGGAGACTAAAAAATGTCAAATGTCGTAACTCACCAATGATCTGGTGACCATTCAATAAAAGTAAGGATTTTAAACATAGAGAAAGCATTTGTCGTAACTCACCAATGATCTGGTGACCATTCAATCTCTGTTTAAATATAACTAATTAAAACACCCGGGTCGTAACTCACCAATGATCTGGTGACCATTCAATCATTTATGCCCGTGGAGATAATAGACAATTAGTCGTAACTCACCAATGATCTGGTGACCATTCAATTCAAGACTGTTTTATCACAGTCGAAGAATCATGGGTCGTAACTCACCAATGATCTGGTGACCATTCAATGACTTCAAAGAACCCAACTCTCTGCAACGTTATGTCGTAACTCACCAATGATCTGGTGACCATTCAATGGTACAACATCAACAAAGACCATTGTTACACACGTCGTAACTCACCAATGATCTGGTGACCATTCAATTGCAACACATCGTATTAAAAAACAAAACAGCTAGTCGTAACTCACCAATGATCTGGTGACCATTCAATTTTACTATTGCACAGAATAGAGTTAATTCTACTGTCGTAACTCACCAATGATCTGGTGACCATTCAATAGATTTTAGTAGTTCTGTTAGTAAACAGGTTAGTCGTAACTCACCAATGATCTGGTGACCATTCAATAAAATGAACATTGAAGATCTTTATCAAATTTCAGGTCGTAACTCACCAATGATCTGGTGACCATTCAATACACGCTTTAAATCAAGCCAGCGAGTATAAAGGGTCGTAACTCACCAATGATCTGGTGACCATTCAATTGATATTCACGAAGCTAGTAAAATCATGTTTAAGTCGTAACTCACCAATGATCTGGTGACCATTCAATATACTATCATTAGTTAAAGATAATTCAGGAGCGTCGTAACTCACCAATGATCTGGTGACCATTCAATGGAATAAATGTCAAAGGAGACAAAAATGACAAATAGTCGTAACTCACCAATGATCTGGTGACCATTCAATTCAAACTTACCACTGAACACGCTAATATATCTTGAGGTCGTAACTCACCAATGATCTGGTGACCATTCAATCAGGTTGACAGCCAGCTACAAGGTAAATAATTTTGTCGTAACTCACCAATGATCTGGTGACCATTCAATGTGAAGAGCCATGTATAGAATTGCTGTTTACCCGTCGTAACTCACCAATGATCTGGTGACCATTCAATGAGAAGAATCTTTCTCCAGAAGCTCAAAAAAGAGTCGTAACTCACCAATGATCTGGTGACCATTCAATATTATGTTCTCATTCTATAATGAGTGGGACCCTGTCGTAACTCACCAATGATCTGGTGACCATTCAATTGAAAACTTTAGATGTAGCTTTAGTACCTGATAGTCGTAACTCACCAATGATCTGGTGACCATTCAATCTGGTTGTAGCGGCTGCTCGCCTAAACTCTTACTTGGTCGTAACTCACCAATGATCTGGTGACCATTCAATGTGATTACTGGTTTATTGTTTTACATGGTAAAGTCGTAACTCACCAATGATCTGGTGACCATTCAATTTTAACAGCTGATATTGTTTTAAAGCAAACAGAGGTCGTAACTCACCAATGATCTGGTGACCATTCAATCTACAGATTTACGCACTGTAAAAGTAATTCCATAGTCGTAACTCACCAATGATCTGGTGACCATTCAATTCATCATCAATATCTTCAACTCTATCAGGTTCAGTCGTAACTCACCAATGATCTGGTGACCATTCAATACAGAATTTTGCTCTAAAAGAAGAAGAAAAAGAAGTCGTAACTCACCAATGATCTGGTGACCATTCAATAACAGCCGTAGATGTGATCGTTGATACTGACTCAGTCGTAACTCACCAATGATCTGGTGACCATTCAATTGAGTATTGTGACGCTGAAGACCTTTACAGAATAGTCGTAACTCACCAATGATCTGGTGACCATTCAATTTCTTAATAGTTTAGACATACCTTTTGTATCGTCGTAACTCACCAATGATCTGGTGACCATTCAATAGTAGCACATTTAACTAAATGTTTCATAAGAATAAAAAAGAATATTTCGCCGTTGGGGTAACGGTCACAACTAAAAAGTGACTTAAAAAACATTAATTACGTAAATTTTCATGCTGAAAGTACTGATACATCAATATCGCCGAGCAAAATTATTTTTGAAATTTTGAATATCAGATTTTTCTAGTAGATTCAGATAGTTAAAGAGAGATTACAAGAAATTACAAAAGAGCATTTTTGCTACGGCGAAAAATCCGAAAAATAATATTTAAGATCAATGTATTAACTTTAATGGGGGTCTATATAGGTCTAATGATTATACTGTCCATTTATAGTTTCAGTCATTATCTTACAGATTTCTATATCTCTTAAAAAAGATCCTTGATAAGGACTTGCTATAATTCCTTTATCAATATGACCTCCCCAACCAGGTTCTATTCTATTTAGCTTTTCTAAAATGATTTTGCCAAAGTGTAGTGTTTGTGGGGTAAAAGAAATTGATATCTTATGAAGACTGTCATTGATAGCTATAGAAATATCAGCTCCATTTCTTTTTAAAAGACCGTGAATGCCTGTCAATTCAGAATGCAAAAGCATTACTTGGTATCCTTCTATACAGAAGGTCTTTGCTTTGCATAACTCATCAGATAAAAGCTGCTGCATTGTAGATTTTGCATTTGCATATCTTTTGAAGTTATCTGATAAAAGAGGAATATTCCATACAGTGTTTAGTAGGTAATCTGAAGATAGAATTTCTTTTATAAGCTCGTATCCTTTAGTAAATCTCTCATTTTCATCATTGTAAAGATATAGCATGCCACTAAACAGAGATGAAACAGAATAGCTTGATTTGTTTAAAGGCAAAGGAGTGTTGCAGAGTCTAGTATTAGTATCTATGTAAGACACATGATCTACAAATTGAAGTAAGCTTTCAGGCGCTCCTATCATATTAAATGCTTGTACAGTGGCACATGGCAAATCATCATTTTCGTGATGATCATAATTGTTGAGCGTGCAAAGTCCATCGCCTCCACATTCAATGCACAGGATACTACTATCTTTTAAATCGCTGTCCGAAGCTTTATTTTCTAACCGTTTGATCTGTAGGTTATCAAGACAATCTGTAAGCATCGCTGCGGTACTTACTGTATCAAGATCTGCTTTTAGAAAATTTATTTGTTTTATCATTTTTTATAATAGAATTTTATAAATGGAACACAGATTTAAAAAATGCAATCAAGTATGCTGTTGAGTATATAGACGAAGATAATACCTTTGTAAGGCTTTTCAATGAACATTATATACATAGCAGATTTGGATTTTATTGCCAAAAGGGAAATAAAGTCATTACCTCCATTTCATGGTGCTAGATTTAGTGCATTCTTAAGATTTGCTTGTAGAAAGGCAAATATAAAGCTAGATGAATGTGCCTATGCTTTATTACCCTTTAGGAGTGGCACAAGACATATTCATATAGGTGAGCATCTGCGTTTGCGTTTGTTGTTAAATGAATATGGAAAAGAAAAGCTTCCATATCTTTGCAATGCTATCTTTTCAACAGATGAGATGGGTGAATTTAATTCAGATTCTTTACAGTTGGTATCTGTAATTGATGCTGTTGTAAATAAAATAGTAAATTTCATTCCTAATAAAGGTTTTGATTTAACTCAATTCTCTTTAGATTATTTAAAAAAAGAAACAGAATATCTATTGAATCTTGATTCATTTACCTTAAATTTTTTCTCCCCATTACGTCTTCCTCTACCTCTAGGTGTACGAGTTATAAAAGCATCTGATTATGAAAAATTGTGTAAGCAAGATTTCTTTTATAGCTTTGAAAATGCATTGTTCCACATTTTAAATTCATTAAAGCATTTAGGAGAACTTGCTGTAGATTTATCTGATATTGATAAGCTACCAGAAGTGGTTGAATGCAATACAGAGTGGGCTGATGTAAGGTACAGCAAAACTAGACAAATCCCATTAGGAGGAATAGTAGGAGATATTAAATATGAAGGAAAATTACCTTCATATGAGTTAGCTCTAAGGTTAGTAGCCGGTCAATATACAGGCTTAGGCAGAAACCAGAGATTTGGTTTAGGCTTTTACAAGATTCCTGAATTAGAAATAGTAAGAAGTATTTATATGCCAACAAATACGAGAAAGTAAGAGATTTGATGATGGAAAAAGAAAAAAAAGAAGAGTTACCAATCGTCGTTTCATGGGTAGGATCTACAGATATCCAACGCATGAGAAAGTGGATGAATTATGAATTTCTAAAGGATAAATCACCTGAAGAAAGAGAAAAATATGAAATCCAGTTTAAAGAATCAAGAACCTCTCCTGAGCCCGAAGAAAACAGGAAAAATGGTCCAATCAGAACCATTACTGATGAAATAAAAACTCAAAAAATCTACTTACTCTGTTCTAAAGAATTTTCAAAATACAAAGACGATATTGCGGTTTGGGTTAAAAGGGGAAATGAATCTCCTGTTCATGTAATAGAAACAGAAGTTAATGATCCAACTTCATATGAAGAAATCTTAAATGCTTTAGTCAAATTTCATGACGACTATTTTGACGAAAAAAAGCCATCTCTGTACTACTTTAACATAACTCCAGGAACTCCTGCTATGCAGGCTATGACCTTGTTCTTAGCTGGCAGCAGATTTATTGGTTCAAAGTTCTATGCAACGAGAGATCCAAGGTATGCTTCAAAAGATAATCTCTACTACTATCCGGTCCATGTTCCTTATACCTTACCTTCAGCTTTAACAGCACCAACAGCATCTACTAGCACTACAATTGATTATGATATTCGACAGGATGTTCTTACTCATTATGCTGTTTATCCGTCAATTACCATTCTCTTAACAGGTGAATCTGGTGTTGGTAAAACAGAGTTTGCTAAAGAAATTCATAATGCTAGAAACAATGATCCTGACAAATTCGTGTATGTTAACTGTGCAGAAATTGCAACTGATCCAAGTACCTTTAGTGTAGAACTCTTTGGAGCAAATAAAGGTGCCTATACCGGATTAACCAGTAACAGAACAGGTAAATTTGAACTGGCTCAAGGTGGAACCTTATTCTTAGATGAAATCGGTGAAATTCCTTTTTCAATGCAGTCAATTCTCTTAAATGCAATACAAAATAAAGAAATTCGTAAATTTAATGACAATAAGATCATCAAATTGAAGAATGTGAGAATTATCTCTGCAACCAATAAAGATCTGATAAAAGCTGTAGAAAAAGGTGAGTTCAGAGAAGATCTTTATTACAGAATTGCCATGTGCTGCGTTCCATTAAAGCCATTAAGAGAAATAGCTGCAACAGATGAGACATCTTTTAAAAAATTGCTTGATGATACTTTGGAAAATATCGTAAAAGAGATCCCTGATTTTAAAGATTATGCAAAGGTAGATGATGTAGCCTATGAATTTATTAAAAATCAGAACTGGCCTGGTAATTTAAGACAGTTGCATCATGTCTTATTGTTATCATGTGTTGATGCAGTTCAAAGTAAAGCGGGAAAAATTACTAAAGCTGTTATAGAAAAACAGTTATCAAGAATGATTATGCCATCTTCAAAAGTCGAAGAGGTAAGACCATCTGAAGATCCTGACTTTATTCCATCAAATCTTGAAGAATGGCTTTTAACTAAAAAGATTGAGTTTGTTAAAAAGGCATTAGCAAAAGCAAAAGATAATGTGTCTACAGCAAAAGATATTTTAGGCTGTGACTATCAGAATCTAAATAACTTTGTGAAGAAGCATGGACTTAAGTGATAGAAAGTAACAAGAAAGAAATACATGGCAGGTAATAAAATTACCTGCCTGAGTTTAAATTTTAGTTATTTTTCTCAGTATTTCCTTTAACGACGTCAATTGGATCCAATAAAACAACCTTATCTGAAAAATTAGGAGCGCCATCTCTTAATTTCATATTTTGAGTTAATGCATTTCGAGGCTTTTTTGCAAAATTAGTCATAGTTTCAAGCTCTTTTATGTATTTTTGCTCGTTAAAAGGAATTCCGTTTTCAAGGTTAGCGTAGTCCTCAAAAGCTTTTATAGCTTTAATTCTTAAGCTATTTTGTTCAGATTCTTTTACCTTCTTTTGATCATCTTTAAGATCTTGTAATGAATTCAATCTTGATTTTAAGCTTTTATACTTTTCACTGATATCTATGATATTTGTTTTAGAAATACTAATCTGTACAGATCCAAATCCAACAGACTTTCCAGCTCCTAGCTTTAAAGCATGACCTGATTTATTACTCAGAACTTTTAGTATTACACCTAGCTCTGTGATATTAACTTTATCAAGATGAACAATAAATTTTGTTTCACTATCTTTGGCTATTGGTTTCAAAAGTGATGCAACATTGTTTTTTAGTATTTCACCTTGTTGTTCAGGATCTCTGTGCCAGTAGAACTTTCTTCCCCTTAAGGCAGACTCTCTGCTGTTGTAATTTGCAAGATCTCTTGCATTATTTTTTTTAGGCATATCTATATTAGGTTGACATAAGTAATGTGCTAAATCTGAGGCATGCGGAGTTCCTAATATACAAGTTAATTCTTCTGCTTTTTTAGTATGTTTATCAAAATAAGCTGGTTCTATCGAAACTTTTCCTTTATAAGCCTCTTTTTGATTTGTGCATCCAAAAAGATGCAAAGCAAAATCATTTTTATAAGTTCTTGTTGGACAGCCTTCAGCTAAAGTAAGATCCTTTGGTTTATATTTATATCCAATTCTAAAGTACCTTGCGGAACCTATAGAAATAATTTTATTTTCATCATCAGGATCTACTGTGTAGAAAATTTTTCCTCCCTTTTCACTTCTCAAATTTCTCTCTTCACGATCCCAAAGTTTGTTTTTTGCATCCTTTCGTTGAGTATCGAAGTCTTTCCATACTTCAGCAGGAACATCTAAAGGCTCTTCAGAGTTTCTTTTAAAACTGTAACAATTTTCTTTACCTTTAAATTTTCCTGTTTTATAACAATCTTGCGGATTAACTCTTTCACCATATTCCACTTTACGTACATCAGCAGGATAAATTTTGTATTTAGAGCCATTTGGTTTAATGAAACCGCCTAAAATCTTTTCACCTCGTTTAGGAAAGTTACCTAGTCTCTTGTAATCACTACCATCCTTTTCAGTCACATTACGATAAAATACCTTATTATCATTGATAATTGATATTGCAGATCTTGATAGAGCCTCTACATAACTTCTAACCATTCCTTTTAATGAGCTTCCAGGAATTACTAGTTTCCCATTATCTAATTTTAAGAACTCTCTTCCTTTATTATCAGTTTTTTCAGTCGAACTTGCGACGAGTAAAGGAGTTAATGCCTTTAATGAGCATTCAATAGTTCCTGAATATAGCTCCTTATCTGATGATGGTCCTAAAAGGTTCTGATTATCATATGAAACAAAATTATATGGAGCTGTAGCAAAATGAGTAAATACTTTATTGCTATTATTATTTTGGTTGTGTCGATTACCATTCCCTCCATGGTATTTGTTTCCATTTTGAGAATTGAATCTAGGTCTGTTACTATTATGAGAATTGTTATTTTGAAAGCCCATACTATTCTCCCTTCTCATATCCACAAAGACGATCAAATTCTTTTACAGGCATTCCATCATCGTTGAATTTGAAATATTCTTTGTTTTTAATCTTGTTGTAACCAGCTTGTGAGGTTGCTTTATTAACTAGAGCTTTTCTTAGTAAATAGCCTGTCTCTCTTGTATAAGCTTTCTCTGATGATGTTTCATCATCAGTTATACTTCTATAAGAGAATGAGATGTCATTTCTCTCTGCGCAAAACTCAGCTTTATCAGAAAAGACTTTTACTGATATTAGTTTATTTAGCTTATCTTCAGTAAGTTCTGATACCTTGCCTGATAAATACTCTCTAGGTGTTTCTAGTAAGAAATAATCATCAGATACAAAAGCCGTCTGTATCTTGTTTAAGATCTCTTTAGTAGAACTTAAATCACCAGTTTCTAACTTGTAACCTGTTTCTTTTAATTCTGTCATTTAATTAGCTCTCCATCGAGATCGTCTAACCACTGATTCAATTGTGCTTGATCTTTTACATCAAGGATTTCTTTACCACGACTTACTTTTGCCTCAACATTCTGTAAGGCTGTAAGAATGCCTTTATCAAGATCCTTAATTCTTACAACACCGTTGCCTCTATTAGTACCACCGCCAATAGGAGCATCACCTGTGCATATATCAAGCAGAGCATGCATTAGAACTGCAGTTTGTAATGCGTTCAGATCAGTAAATTCAATTTCTGTTTTTAAAAGTAAACCTGATTCCCAAATAGGTGCTTCATCAAATAAAGCCCCATCAATAGCACCACCTGTGAATCTGTCGATAGCAACATGTTGAACATGTTGTGATTTATCAATATCAAGGTAGATATCTGAGCACTTTACGTGACCTGTACTGCCATTTTTGCCAGATACTGAACCAAAAATTCTGTTTAACTCATCATTTTTGTCATTGTCTTTATCAAGAGCTTTTAGAATGTCAAAAACTCTATGGCGAATTACACCTCTTAATGAAGAGCCAGGAATTGTGTATTTATAAATGTAATCCTTTTTCTTTTCATCAAGTATTGGAGTCATCAGGCATACCATGTCAACTTCAGAGTCTTTGGTGTTTGTTCCACCTACCAAGATAGGACCACTGCTTACTAGAGGTAAAATAAGTTTACCTGTATAAAGAGAATCGTCTTTTGAAGTTAACTCATCAACTTTTAAAAGTTCTACTCTGCGACCTTCGTTATCAGCAAATACAGGTGAATCTGATAGATTTAGATAGGTCTCTAAATCCTCTTTGCTCTTAAGATTCAGTTCTCTAACCTCAGCATAGGTGCATTTAACTTTTCCGTAGCCACTAACAGTTTTACCACCAAAGGCAATGAGACCATGCTTGATTGCTGAACACAGTTTTAAAAAGGCATCGCTCTTGTCTGAATTTAACTCTTCATTCCAACCGTCAAGCTTTAACTCGATAGCAAATTTGACACCAGGAGGTACGATTTCTTCATCATATTTACCGCCATCAGTTGCAGTTCCCTTTTCAAGATCAATATTTACATGATCTCTTACAAAAGGACCGACGCTAAAGCCGATATCATTTCCTGAAGCAATCTTTTTGAATGCATAATTCTCATCAAAATCTAGAAATAAGGCATCTGAACACCATACTAGAGATGCACTTTGGTCTACGGTTGAGTTAGACGAAGTAGTTTTAGAGGCATTATGGTGACCAAAAAGAATATCTTCCTGTTTGGGTTCAGCATCTCTTACGTAACTTCTTAGAATACCAGCAACAGAGCTGCCTTGAATTCTCCAAAGACCATAAGAATCTCTGTTTACAGGTTGGTCAAGGCTAGGATCTGAACCACCACCGCAATGTAGAGGTGTTTTAGTTTGAAGGATAAATCTTGCAATATACATTTGTTAACCTCTCTTAGCCTTCATGTCCCATTCTTTTAACATGTTTAAAAGAGCTTGGCGGTAGTACTCTTTAAAAAGCAACTCTTTGTCTTTTTCGCTTGCAATATCTTCAAGAAATTTAGGTGGTTTCTTCTCTAATTTGAATTTTTCTTCAAATAGATTAGGGCTTAAAAAGCTCTTCATAATCTCAGACATTTTTTCTTCATTTCCATTATTAAATGGAGATAATCCCCAAGCGTTTTTCCACTGCTCTCCTGGAGTTTTCTTTAGAATATCTTCAAATTTTGAAAGCCAATCGTCTTGATGAACAGAAGAAATCATATTTCTTAGATTTCCTCTCTGATTAGCACTAATCTTTGAAGAATTTTGCTGAGATTGGATGAAATCTTTAATTTTGTTATTGGATGTGAAGCTCTGAGCATTTTCTCTTGCAATTCGGTAAATAGCTCTTGTTTTTAAAAGGTTCAGAACAACTTTATTTGTTATTGCTGAAGCTGTTTTACTACGAGAATCTGCTTCCTTGATATCAGATGTATCAACAAAAGGTTTTGTTAAAAATTCTGGATTTACAAGAATTCTTCCGTAACCTTCATTGGTATAGCCACCAATAGCTTTAGGCAGTTGAGAAACAACCTTGTCAAAGGCAATTTCAATTACAGAGCCTTGAACTAGCATTTGTCTTGCTTTTCTAGGAAGAGCCCAAAGGTTATTAAAACCATTTAGATTGTCATATAGGCAGTAAAGCTTAGAGATTTTTGCGTTTTCAAAATACTTTTGAAGCTCTTTTTCTAAATTATTTAATGGTAACTCCCAAGATCTTTTTGAAATGTATCCAGATAGTAAGAACAACTTAGCAGTGTTTGATTCTACTTTTTGAGAAACAACATCTTCACAAGACAGAACTTTTGTAGCTACCTTTCCGTAACCTGCACTTCTTGAATGACCTATGTGTAGATTGCTGATACTATTTAATAGTGCTTTCAAACTTTGTTCACAAGCATCATCACAATAGATTTCACTTATGAATTTAGTGCCTTTTCCCAAAGCACTAAAACCAAATAATTGACCATCAGCTGCAGTTCTACCTTTGCCGATAGCAACATGCATGTTCCATGTTTGAAGAATATTAGGTTGGCATTTTTTCTCTTGTGTCATAAAACCCAAATCTAATTTCTTTAGCTTAATAGCTTCATTGTCACTTAGATTCCACTCTTTTTTATCTCTTAAAATTAGATCTTTTAAGGTAGTATCAGAATTAAGTTCTATTGAACTTAGGTTTAGTACGTGACTCTTATCTGCGTTTTGGGCTCCAACTGAAGGTAAGCCCCCGTAGTTTTTAAGTTTCTGATAGCAAAGAGGAACTGGTACTGTCTGTTCATCGCCAGCTAATGGAAAAGCGTGACCCCACTTTACTTTTGAGTTTAAAAAGAGGTTGTTAAATTCATCTGAATCATCAGGTGTAACATTAGGATTATTTCTTTTCCAAGCACTAGCTAATGCACCTAATAACATATTTCCAGGAATGTACTCTAATGTTTTATGTGTCTGACCTTCAGTTGTACCATCAGTAATAACAAGAGGCTGCATAGCTTCTAGTTTTAATTTAATTACTTTCACTGTACATCTCCTTTTAATACTTCAGGAAGTTCAATCTTATTTTGTTCTAGACCTTTAACTGTTATCTTACACTTTCCAAGACCTCTGGCTCGCTCACCACCAATACTCTTTACAGCAGCGCACACAGCAGGCAGGTAGCTATCAAGCCACTTTTCAGATAAGTTTTGGTTATTTTCAATTTCGATGTCAGCTTCAAGTTCAAGCTCTGGAATACCGCACTCAAGTCTTCTTAAAGATCCATCAACAACTTGCTTATCTTCTTTTAGCTTGGTTTCACTTCTATATGAAATCATGTCTTTTAAGGCTTCTTGTTTTGCATCGCTATCGATACTGTTTAACAGTGAGGTTAAGCCTTCATCTAGGTGAGCACCACCTACACGAATGATTCCTGCTTGATTAACCTTGTCATCTTGAGATGCTGTGCCAAAGATAATTTCATTAACTTTCTTTAAATCCTCTCTGCCTTCGCATCTAGCTAAAAGATTTGCTCCTTCTCTTAGCGCGCCTTTAACAGCTCTTCCTGGAATATATGGAAAGCCGTCGCTATCTCTAGAAATCTTGTTATCAGCTAAATAGCCATCACCGATACCACTTGAAACCTGCCACTCTGACAGAAATTTAATTACAATCTTTCTTAGCATGGCTTATTCCTTAATCTCAAAGTACTCTTTGTAATCTTTCAGCTCTTCTGGTAAGAGGTGATTCAATTCAATGTAATCACCAAGCTTGGTCTTAAAGTGCTTATCATCTTTGTCCTTGTAGAAGAAACCTTTTGTTTCGACTCCTTCTTTGAACAATTCTGAAAATTCTGTAGTTCCCATTTGATTTTGGTTTGCTCTTCCACCTAAGCCTCTTTCAATATTGTCTTTTAATTTTGTGTAGTTTTGTAAGGCTGCGTTGACACCTTTTCTGCATACACTTAATGAATTTCTTAATGTTGATCGAGGTAGTTTCTCTAATACAGAAATACCATTTTCTACAAATTGAGCAAGATTGTTGCCACTTAACAGCATTGGTTTAGCTGTAAGTTTTGATCCATCTTCTGCTGTAAACAGATGAGCTCTAATGCTATCTATATCATTTTCTGTATCATTGGTAATAACAATGTAATCCATGCTACTTGGTCTGTTATCCATGTGAGCTGTAAGCTCTTTAGAATTTTTTACAAGTTCTTCAGACAGATCAAATGCTTTTAAGAATGGATATCCAGTAGGGCAGACCACCATACCTACACCAACGGTAAGCTTGTCTTTAGGATCTTTTTTCCCTAATTCTTGATTTGAATAACGCTCGAATTCTTTTACGAATGCATCAATAAAATATAAAGCTAAATCGGCTCTGATCACTACTGTTACATCGTCACCACCTAACACTAAAGGTCTTGCTGGAACTAAGAGCTTACCTTTACTATCAGTTGAACGAGTGTGTTTTAGGCATTCAGATAAGCCTTTCTTGAATGCTGCAGTTGTTGTTTCTTTTACTGTATTTGAAAGTGCAGACATTGTTTTTATAACGTTGATTGCGTTTTGATATCTATCTTCAGATGGGGCTTGTTGTCCTGTCTTATCTTCATCAGTTTCTTTGTCACTTATATTTTCAAGTTCCTGTCTAAATCTCTTACCAAGATCATTACCGTCAATATGAATAAAGGCAACTTTTTCTGAACCACAAGCAATTTCTTCAAGATCATCAGACCACTTTAGATCAGGACCTACTCCATCATCTGGTTCTATTTCTCTTAATCTACCTTTCGAATCTTCAAGTAGTTGTTCATTTCTTTTGGTTTTTGAAGATAATGAAATGATCTCACTACTAGCGTTTTTACCATAGCTTACTTTTCCAATAGCAGGTTCTCCATCTAAAGGAGCTTCAGCGCAAATTGGAAGTAACTGCATACCAGTTGAGGTAGGGTATTTATTTCTTTGGTCAGTGATCTTATTAGATAGTTTAAACTTGGCTTCACGTATTCCAGAAGATGTGAATTCACATTTTTCTAAAGCTCCAAAAATTGGAAGACCAGGGAAGTCTTCTAACAGTTTTAAACCAAAGTTCTTTAGAAACTCTCTACCGTTAGCCTCGCTGGAAAATAGCAAGTGCATTGCTCCAGCATTTCTTTGCAGAGGCAAGATCTCGTTATCTACTGGTTTTCTTATTTCTTTGAGTATATTTAGATGATTGTTTTGTGCAAAATCATCAAGATATTTTGCTGACAGAGATTCAATCAGTTCAGAACCTCCGATCATCTCCTTTAACTTGCCTGTCGATAAAATATATTTTTGGATGCCACCTACTTCCAAAACTACATATCCAAATTTGTCTGACATTTGTTATCCTCTTAAATTCTGGTATCCAATCAAACTAGTCATAATTTAGCTCTGTTTCTTACTGTTTTCTTTCTTGAAAGACGATTTTACTTTTTCTATAGCATCGTTAAGGACTTCGGCAAGTTTATTTGGATAGCAAAGATCCCTCTTAGTTATTAGAGTTATAGTTTTGCCACTTGAAGACTCAATCTCATTTGTCTTAGCATCATCGCCATCAAGATAACATACAACAGGAATAACAAAACGTGAAATGCTTGATGCCATATCCTTAGCTTCATCTGCAACATCTTTTGGTGCTGGAGAATTGGGAAAGACTTCTCCAAATTTGAATGATTTACAAGAAATAAGTAATAAAGAGTCTTTCCAAGTGGCTAAAACATCCATATCAACTCTAAAGCTTTCTTCATAATCTTTATATTTTTTCTTTTGTTTCGATATGTATTTGTCAGAAAATGGAAGTCTTACTCTAGCGTGTACATGTTGGCAACCAGCGTTTATTAGGGCTTGAGCTGTTAGCAACTCAAACCATTCTCCTCCATTAGACCAGTCCATTGATAAGTTTTCTTGACCTTTTTGTTTTAAAACGGCAGTCTTCTTTATATTTCCGAACTCGTCTTTTTTCTTCTTGATATTAAATTGAATTCCACCTGCACTTATATATCCGTTGTTTTTGTTCCACTCTCTGCTTGTATTACAGCAACACCTAATTTGTTTTAACAATACATTTAAGAATTGAGAATTATCTTTGAGCTCTTGATCATTCTGTTCAATGGCTTTTATGTAGTTTTTGATGTCGCCATATAATATTTTTAATGTTGTTATGATGTCTCCAGGGTAAACTTTTCCTATGTCAACTTTGCCGTTATCGTTATTTATGCACTCAAGTTTTGGACCATTTAATGTCCATATTTTGCAACTGTTTTTCATTCCCCAAAATGTCATTGATGCATTTTGTCCTTTAGTTCCGGGGGTAGTATTTACATGAATATTTGTTGTATTTTCAGCGCACTTAAGAATTGAGTTTATATTAGACGCACTGATATCACTCTGTAAGATAGTTACATTCAATTTGTGCTGATCGACACCAGAACTTTCAAAGACTTTTTTTGCATTGATAGCTAAATCATGAACATCAGCACCTTCTGAGATTAGTAAGATTACATTTTTTATTTTATGTTTATAAAAGTGGCTATAAATTGCTTTTACAGTAGGAGTTGCATCTGTTCCTAAAGCAACTATCAATGTGTCTGAATTTACTAAAGTAAGCTCTGATTTATTGAATGGATTTATAGAATTATTATTTGAAAAGATTCTGTTTAATTCTTGTATTAAACTTTCTTTTATTTGAAGAGAATATAATTTGTCACCATATACTTTTAGAACAGTAATTTTTCCTCTAGATTCTAATTTAACGTGGTCTTTTGCGTTTTCATGCGGACACAGGGCGTAGAAATTTCTGTCGTATTGAGCTTTTGTATCATCCTTTGTTGCAGCGATTCTACAAAGATTTCTTAATTCCTGTAGGTAAACATGTGCTAGTTTTTTACTTTTCTCATTTTCATATTTTGATTGATTTTTTTTGTGATAGTATCTGTCTCCCTTGAAAGAGAGAAATCCTAATCTGTTTGTTCCTTCATTCCAAACTACATCGTAGTTTTCTCCATTTACCTCAACATCTGTTAAAGAATATTTTGGTAATTGAATTTTTTCTTCTTTGATGAACCTTGATAACATTCCCTGAGGAGCCTTTTTGAAATTGCTATCTATGTGCACTAATAGATCTTCTACTGTGTAAGGTTTAGGAAGAGGTAGTACTTCGTATTCAAAATTATTTTTTAGTGAGAATAATTTGGCTGTGTCAGTATTAGATACAACTGAATATGCATTGTTGTGGAATAGTTTTGAAACAGCAATTGTTACTTGATAATTCATTCCTCCATCTGAATTAAATATGATTTGTTCATACTTCGAGCATAGTTCTTCAATTACTTTACCCTCTATTCCTTTTTTCTCTAAGAACATAATTTCAATTGGAGGATAGCCATGCTTTTCTCCATATTTTTTTATATCAGCAGCATTTCCAATTGTTTTTTCTGTCGGCATGAGAATAATTTTATCTATATCGAATTTTGAAGTGTTATCAGAATTTTTTGCTTGTAAGCAAGCTTCAAGTGGGTTTTGTACTCCAAGATTTTGCTGACCTACGAATGAAATGAATGTGTATCCCATGATTACCTCTAACCAAATTAACTACTAGCATTTTATTAGAATACAAAAAGTTGTTCTTTGAAATGAAACGTGTTTTTAGAATAAATTTTATGAGTTACTTTGTGGATGCAAACGGAATAATACTCTCCGACAATTGCATGATTTTCTGTCTATTCTTAGCGACAACAGCCTTTGAGGTATTGGCATAGCAGTAAATACAACCATGTGAACAGGTGTTATACATACCAATATCTTTACTTACCATACAGCCACACTCTTTACGCTGACCTTTATCTTTCATTCTCTTAACATCAAGTTTTGACTCTGCAACTCCTGTATTAGCAACAGAAGTAGCAGTGTTTCCCTCAAGAGAAGCAAATAGATCAAGTTCAGATGCTTTAGGCTTTCTCTTTTTATCAAATGAATGTAAATACTCAGTTAAGACTTTGTCATCAGAGAACAGTCTTTCCATTAACTCACCGTCAATGCAACGGTTGTGCTCAATTCCGTATTTTTCAAGATCAATATCTTCAGCGCAGGTAGCTAAGGTAAAATCCCAGCCCAACTCATGCCAGTGCTGTTGGATCTTTTTAAGACCATCAGCTATTTCCTCTTTTTGAGCAAGTGACAACTCAGCTCTTAAAACATTGTCTCTAGTAAATAAGCCATTAGTCTCTTTGATAAGATTGTTCTGTACCTTTCTGTAAGCTTCAACATCAATAAAGCTAAAGACCAACTTAGAGGTATAGCCTTTTAATCTTTTTGAAAGATTCCAGATCTTGATTAAAAGATCACGGGCAGTAAGATTAGGTGTAATGATTAAAGGATCAAATCTCCAGATAACTCTGTCTTTACCAATTCTGTTTGAGAGTTCTTTAAAGGTTTCAATTCTCTTTTCTAGTGAAGCTACATTAGGCTCAAAGCCTTCTTTTTCATAATCATTTAAAGTGAACTGAAAATAATAATGAATACCTGTCTTATCAAGTTCATCTAAATAAGGCATTAAAGGACGAGGATTTTTAGTCCAAAAGACAATTACTCTGGTTTTGTTATAGGACACATACATAGGAGCCTGGTTAAAGGGATTTACCCATACTGAGTACCCGTCAGACAATCTTTGCATGAACCATTTGGCAAAGAAAGCTGGGATATCAGTTGATCTGCTGGCTGAGACAATTACAGGATGGCTTGCAGGCACTTTTATTCCTGATTTTAATATGATGGTATCTTTTGAATCTGTCATAAGCTTATCCTTTAATCATGTGTTCTTTAAGTAAGCTGTCTAAATTCGCTCTTTGTTCGTATTGCTTAAATTAAATCAAGGCCTTATGTAAAGCAGTTTAGTAAAAAGACTTCTATGACCTTTTACAAAACTGCTCTAAAGCAGCCCTTGTAGCCCTTTATTGAAATCATCACTTAATTTTCTCCTTTTAGAAAGGTAAATCGTCGCTACGACCATCAACAGCATATAGCTTCTGAAATTCAGCTGCCATATAGCGACTGAGATCTACACGGCACTTAATTTCGTTACCATTTCTATAGTAGCCTGCAATATCCAAGTTTTGTGTGTGCTCGTCGATCTTATCAAGTTCAGCACTCATTTTTTCATACATATCCTTGTGACATAACATGACATAAGTCATACAGTCAGGCTTTTCTGAGTGGTAGCTGTAATTACTGTTGGTTGCAAAAAAGCTACTTTGTGGGAAGCAACTTTCAAATGCATCATTGCGTACCACATTAGAAAATGGGCAGTCGCAACCGTTGGTTTCATCTTCGAGCATGCGTGAGCATGGTCTTGGATATAAAAGCTTCATGTCATGTTCACCTTGTGAGCACTTGATAAACTGGATTGCCTGATGGGTTAACATTCTGTTGGTAAAGCACTTTCCCTGTAGAGTATAGGTGCTGTCAGCAATGATAATAGCGCCACGTTTGCTTAATGATCTTGCAAAGATCTCCATAAAAACAGCATAGGCATGGTTCTCAAAACCTGTGTAAAAGTTTTTGTTATAGTTAATGTCTCTCATGTTTAACAAGGTAGAGCTTTTGATGATTTCACCAATGCCTTTAAAGCTGGTGATAAGATCAAACTTCTCATCAGCTAGATAGTCCATGAGTTCATTATTGCTTTTATCAATAGACATTGCACTTGAAGAGTCATAGATATGCTCAAGCCCATTCAGTTTAAAAGTGCAATTTTTAAACAAAGGTTCTGAATTTACAAAGTTTCTTTCCCAGCGTGAAAATAGCTCTACAAACTGCTCTATAGCTACTGAACTGCCTTCAATTATAGTCACCTCAATATTAGGCAGTTGTCTGTTAGCTGCTTTATACATCTTAGCTAAAGCTGTGATTGCTCCAAATACATCACCGCCGTTACCGCAGAAGCAGGATAAAAGCTTAATACTGCGTTTAGAGTTTAAAAATTCCTTTTTAACTTCTTCTTTAGACAAGTAGTCCATGGTGATGTACTCACTCTCAGCAGCTGATCTTGGTAGGTAGGTGTACATATAGCTTAACCATTGTCCAAAAGAATGATTTAAGTTTTCTTCAACTTCACCTCTTTGTAACTGTACAGGGTAGATACCTTTCTCTTTGTAGTGGTTTAAGGTCTCGTTAATTGCAAAGCATAAGCAATCGTCTACAACAACATTCTTCTTATTCTCGCACATAGTTACTTTCTCCTGGATGGTTTTGTTTGATGTACTGGTATCATCAAAATCTGTGCCAGTATTTTTAACTATCTGAAAATTAAGAATAAATTATTTTAATACTTCTTGAAATTATAAAAATTTAAAGAAATTTTATAAAAACTATAAATCTCTATAGTGAATTTATTATAAAAAATTATAATTTAATATAAAAAATTATAATAAAGCCAAGTTTTTAAGAAAATGAAAAAAGTGGGAAAAGATAACTTATGAATTAAAACACTTAAAAATCAACAAATTAAATAGTTTATTTAAAGCTAATTTTAAAAGTTGGCACAGCCGTTGCTACTGTTAACACTGTAGCGAATGAATATTTCGTTTTATTGATTTGTTCTGAAGAGAAGATCTTCAGATTTTACAGAAAGCCTGAAAACAGATGCTTTTACTTAAAAGAGTGACCGTGTAAATCACTTCATTTTTATAAGAACTTAAAAAGATTTTAGTTTTTTAAAGTTTTCTTAAAAAGGCAACTGTACAGATAAGACAGTTGTTGATTCAAGGTCCTTTACTTGAAAGAACTTTTGAAGCGTTGAGTTTTACATGAAGTTGAAATGACAGGTGACTATTTAACTTTAAAAACTCAGAAAGTTACAACTAAAAGATAAACAGATCAATAAAGGAGAACGAATATGTCAAAGGTAATCATCGCTACTGTAAAGCAGGATTTAACTCGTGCTTATGCTCTTTTTGAAAAGGTTCTCGATTTCTCTGTTCTAGCAGGAATTTGTTTGTCTATAGTTGGCGCTTATTCACAGGTTGTAGGTGATCTTTTATCTACCTGTCTAAACGGACCTGTATCTCAGGCTGCTTCATTAAGAGTAGGTGTTCTGATTGTAAAAAAGTACACCTCAAAGCAGGGCTAGATAAGCCTAACTTTGAAGATAACAGCAAAGACAGAGATTTACTAGTAAAAGAGTTAAGAAAGGAGAGTCCTATGTTATTAGCAGTTGATGATTTTATCTGTATCGCAATTTATGTGCTGATGTTTATAGCCATCACAGTGTATTGCAGATTCTGCAAGATTAAAGTAGCCGAGACTGTAAGCGGACTTACCCTGTTCTCTGTTATGTTCTGGCTCTTTTTCTTTAGCGATGCCTTTGTAAGGTGAGTGGGACAAAAGAAAAGCACCAAAAGCAGAGCAAGATAAAAGACGGACATAAAGCAGAAAACAGATTGGCAACAAAGGATTAAAAGAAAACAGGAGAGAGTCATGACCATTGTAGAAATTGTTTTCACAATGATTAGAGCAGCCCTTATCATCGCTTTTTTTATGGTTGCAATCATCCTGATTAGACGCACTTTTTCTAAGGCAAAGTCAGGACGCAACAGACAGCTAGTCGAGTTTTTAAAGGTGTTTTTAGGCTTTACCGTAGGTTTTGGGATCATGAGAATGTTTGACTACCTAACAGACTACATTTTTTCATGCTTACAGTAAGTTACAGGTTAATTTCAAGTTTGATTTCTATGAGGTGAAATATGAGATTCTGGTTGTACTTTGGTTACGTTGTCATTTATCTGATCGGAATGGGCATCTTCATAACCTTCTGGAAGAAATTTAAGTGCACACATTCAGAAATTTTATGGCAGTTTTCATACTACACCATCTTTTACTGGGCCTGCATGTATCTGTCTGTATGAGGTATGACATGAAATTTAGGAGAGATTAAGTCTCATCTTAAGAGGTGAGATCACCTGATGAGGTGTGCTGTGAAAAAAATAAAAGACAGGAGAGAAAACAGAAACTCAAGGTAAGTCTCAAAGATAACTTAAAAGGAGATCCCCTATTTAGTAGCTCATAGAGTTCTTCTCAGGTTGCGTTTCTTACTTTTTGCAACCTGAGCTTTTTAAAGTAAGTAGAGATTTAAAGCAAAGCATAAAGAAGCGTATTAGTGCTTTTTAGAGGAAAAGACTATGGAACATTGTGTGAATGTAGTGGCTGTAGCTCCAGTCATGACATTAGGTGAAGCAATTGTCATTGAATTGGTTTTTATTGCAGCTGTCATTCTTATCTATGCCGACTTAAAAGTTTTTGAAAAAGGCAGAAAATGGTATTCACGCATTTTTTGGTATCTTCCAATGGTCTGTGACATAGCTTTAATCGCACTGCAGTTTGTAAAGTTAAGTTATAGGTAAGAGTAAAAGACTGCACTGAGAGGATAACCATAGGTCTTTAAGCTAAGACCTAATAAGATAAAGAGCATTTATTTGCCAGTAGGTAAGTAACAGGACTGCAAGTAACAGGCTGTACTCAATTTTTCACAAATTAGAAACTCAGATTTAAAACTTAAAACAGAATATATACCCAATAAAGGAAAACAAAATGAAAAAATCATCAGTAATCGCATCATTAGTTTTAGCTTTAACCTCAACTAATACAGCTTTAGCTGATCCTAAGCCATTAGGATTTGAGCTTGGCAAAGCTACCATTGAGGATGTACAGAACACATATAAAACCACAGAGGCTGGTATCAGTGCCTACACAGAAGGCAAAATGCTAAATGTTGATGCATATGAGGTAGGACTTCAGGATCTTCAAAAAGTGCTGTTCATCTTTAATCCAGATGGCACATTAAGTGTCGTAGATATGACCTTTAGAAAGACCAAGTTTGATGAACTCTACGGTCAGCTCAACAAAAAATATAAGCTCGTTAAAAAGCAGATCCCATTTGTTGGCAACAAGTATGCTGAGTATAAGAATGGTAAATCAACCGTGAAACTTGATGCTCCTCATATGAGCTTTGAGTTAGACGTAATCTACGGTCAGAACTCCTTCTTTAAAAACATGAAAGAGGTTAACAACCGCCAGGAGCAACAGCGTAAAGACCAGCAGGCATCAATGCTGTAGAGCAACCTAAAGTCCTGTGCTTAAGGCACAGGCATGCTACACTACACAGATTAAGTAACTGGAGAGAACAGAATGAATCATTCTGTAAGAGCATGCGTTAAAAATACAGCAAAAACTGCCATAGTAAGCTTAATGATCATGCTTACCGCCTGCTCTACAATATCTGGCAACAATGCTAAGGCCTCTTCAGATAAGAAGATGGTATGTAGTCTTTCAGCAGCTGCAATCAGTGAGAACGCTAACAATAATAGTGACAATTTCAATGCTGAAATTCTCGCCAACAATAAAGATAGTAATGGCAACAATAGTGCCGGAGAATCTAGCTTAGGACACAAGATTGTAGGTTATACTGCATTAGGTCTTGCTATAGTATTTTATACAGGACTTTTGATCTTAGATCACAATGTCAGCTCTCATCCACATTGTTAAATGATGCGCTCAAAAGTTCTATTTAGATAGGTTTTAGGTCTATTTAGATAGGCTATAGAGAAGATTAAAGAATAAGAAAAAGATATTCTTAAATTTTATAGCTAATGAAACAATCTCTTTAACCTTTGAGATGCCTGATGCTCAGCATGAAGAAGTTTATCTTTAAAGGTTACTTTCTCGTTAACCTGAATCTCACCTAAGATCTCATTTAGAATGTAATGCTCTAACTCCTCGTTATTAAAGAGCACAGGGGAGTAGTGATTAGGAGCATAATCAACACACATATTAAAACGTACAATCCCATCAGAGCAGTCAGGCTCTTTTGAATGGATATGTCCATGAATTACGGTATTGCAGTTATTCTCTTCAAAGATCTCTTTAAACTCAGCTTCTCTTTTTGAATCAGGTTCTGATAAAGGATAGTGACAGATAAAGATATTCTCAAAAAGAATGTAATCTATGATCTTTTCAAAACCACAGCTTAAAAAGAACTTATCCGTAATGGTATCGTGGTTTCCTCTGAGCATGAGCTTTCTGCCTTTAAGCTTTTTGCAGTACTCAGAAATATGAGGTTTAAATTCAGACTTTAAGAAAGCTATATCACCTAAAAAGACTACGATGTCGTCATCTGTGATGACATCATTGTAGTTTTTTAGCATTAGATTTTCACACTGCTGTAAGCCTTCATCTGAAAACTCAAACTGAGGACGAGCATACTTAATTATGTTCTTATGACATAAATGAAGATCTGAGGTGAAATAGAGCATGGTTGCCTGCCTTAAAACAAAAGTGTTAATACATTAGTTGAAGAAAAAGCATCAGATAATGTAAAAGGTGGTGTAACGTAAACTAAAAGTTAAAGTCTTTCTTTAAAATGAATGAGTAAAACTTCATAATACTCAAATGACAGACTTTGACTTTTAGCTTTAAAAAGTTGTTAGCTTAAAGCTAAGCTTTAAAACTGCTTAAGTTTCAGCACTTATTGCAAGCAGAAAGTACAAATTAGGGTAACTTACCGAACACTAAAACAAAAACGGACCTTAACGGTCCGCTTTAGTTTAAGAGAAAAGATTATTTCTTTTGCTCTTTAGCAGCTTCGAGTTTCTGCTCAAGGTAGTGAATGCTTGCACCGCCCTTGATTTCAACAGGATCAGTTAACAGATCCTTGTGTAGAGGAACGTTAGTCTTAATACCGTTAAGTACTAATTCATCTAAAGCCTCTAAACCGCGCAGACGAGCCAACTCTCGGTCATCATCGTAAACAATTAACTTGCCTACTAATGAATCATAGTGAGGTGGAACCTTGTAGCCCTGATATACATGGCTGTCCCAACGTACGCCTGGACCACCTGGTACATGCAGATACTTTATCTCACCAGGAGATGGCATAAAGGTAGCTGGATCTTCAGCATTGATACGGAACTCAAATGCGTGTCCACGTAACTTGATGTCTGACTGCTTGATTGACAGTGGGTTGCCAGCGCAAACTGAAATCATTTCACGAACGATATCAACGCCAGTGATCATTTCAGTAATAGGGTGCTCAACCTGAACACGGGTGTTCATTTCGATGAAGTAGAACTCACCGTTCTCATATAGGAACTCGAAAGTACCTGCACCACGGTAGCCAATATCAATACATGCCTGAGCACAACGTGAACCGATAGTCTCACGCTGCTTCTCTGAAATGAATGGAGCTGGAGCTTCCTCTAGAACCTTCTGGTTACGACGCTGCATTGAGCAGTCACGTTCACCTAGGTATACAGCATGACCCTGACCGTCAGATAAAACCTGGAACTCAATATGGCGAGGGTTCTCTAAGAACTTCTCCATATATACAGCAGGGTTGTTAAAGAACATGTCAGCTTCACGGCGTGTTAGAGCGATTGAATCCTCTAACTCAGCGTCAGATCTTACAACACGCATACCACGACCACCGCCACCACCAGCTGCTTTGATGATGATTGGGTAACCAATCTGGTTAGCTAAACGTTTGTTCTCTTCAAAATCTTCACCTAAAGCACCGGCAGAACCTGGAACGCATGGAACGCCAGCTTTCTGCATAGCTTTTTTAGCTGAAACTTTATCACCCATTAAACGAATGGTATCAGCAGTAGGGCCAATGAAGATAAAGCCTGACTTTTCAACCATCTCAGCAAAGTCAGCATTCTCTGATAAGAATCCATAACCTGGGTGGATAGCATTAGCGCCTGTAGCCTCAGCTGCAGCGATGATTGATGGAATATTTAGATATGAGTCTTTAGGAGCTGCAGGTCCTATGCACACAGCCTCATCAGCTAATTTTACATGCAATAAATCGCGGTCAGCAGTTGAATGTACTGCAACGGTCTTTAAACCTAACTGACGGCACGCTCTTAAAATACGTAAAGCAATTTCACCGCGGTTTGCAATCAGAACTTTTTCAAGTTTCATATTTATGGGTTACCCCTTATATTATTCAAACTCGAATAATGGCTGATCAAACTCAACGGTAGAACCGTTCTCAACCAAAATTTTCTTAATAACACCTGATCTGTCAGCCTGAATCTGGTTCATCATCTTCATAGCTTCGATAATGCACAGGGTATCGCCTTCTTTTACTGAAGTGCCTTCTTCCACGAAAGGAGCTGCAGTAGGGCTTGCTGAACGATAGAAAGTACCAACCATTGGTGACTTCATAAGTTTAGCTGCATCAGGAGCTGCAGGTGCTGATGGAGCTGCTGCAGGAGCAGTAGCAGCTGGAGCTGCAGGTGCTGCTACAGGAGCAGGAGCTGCTACAGGAGCTGCAATTACGGTCTGAACTGACTGAGCTACAGCCTTTTCACGGGTAATCTTAAGCTCTTCTTCGCCTTGCTTTAAGTTGATCTCAGATACATCTGACTTAGATACAATTTCGATAAGCTTAGCTATCTTATGAATATCAATTTGCATGAAAAATATCCTATTTAGTTGATTCTAATCTTAATGCTTACGGTCTAAGAAACGAACAGCGCCTCTTAGAGCAAACTCATAACCATCAAGTCCGAAACCTACAATGACACCAACAGCCACATCTGAAAGAAATGAATGATGTCTAAATTCCTCTCGTTTGTGAACATTGGAAATGTGAATCTCATAGAATGGCATATCAATACCTGCAAGCGCATCACGAATAGCTACACTAGTATGGGTATAGGCACCTGCGTTTAATAGTATGAAATCTACTTTGTTGCGGGAATTTTGGATCTTGTCGACGATATCGCCTTCATGATTAGACTGGTAGCATTCAATATCAACATTAAGTTCATCTGCTACCTTTTTGAGCATATTTTCAAGATCTTTTATGGTTTCATGACCATAGATCTCAGGCTCACGGGTACCAAGAAGGTTAAGGTTTGGACCATTAACCACTAATATTGAATATTTAGCCAAAATCTAACTCCAAAAAACTGAATTGGCGCATTTTATCATTTTTATAGTAAAGTGGCGCAAATTTTCTTAAAAAGTCGGTATTTTTTATAAAATTTGACCTTTTTCACCTTAAATTACTCACTACAGAGAACTAATAAAAAGCTCACTTACTGAATGTAATTTGTGTTTTTTTATTTGGCAAATTTAAGATACGAAAACTTGTAAAAACTATGATGTACAACACAAAAAAATGTTAGAATGTGCATACAGTTTTTTCTTTCATTTTAAGGTGCCTGTTGAAAGGTGCCTAACCTTAATAACTACTGAGGAACACTCCATGAGCTTCATTAACAAAGCCAAGTCAATCGCAGAATATGATCCAGAGCTATGGACCGCAATGAGCGGCGAATGCCAGAGACAGGAAGATCATATCGAACTTATCGCATCAGAGAACTATGCTTCTAAGTGTGTAATGGAAGCACAGGGCTCACAGCTAACTAACAAGTATGCTGAAGGTTATCCTGGAAAGCGTTACTACGGCGGTTGCGAATACGTTGATGTTGTGGAGCAGTTAGCAATCGACAGAGCATGCAAGCTATTCCACTGCGATTATGCTAATGTTCAGCCTCATGCCGGTTCTCAGGCAAACAATGCTGTATATCAGGCATTGTGCAAACCAGGTGACACCGTAATGGGCTTATCACTAGCTTCAGGCGGTCACTTAACTCACGGTTGCCCTGTAAACTTCTCAGGTAAAATCTACCATGCTGTAGGTTACGAAGTTAACGAGAAGGGTGAGTTAGATTATGATGCAATCCGCAAGGAAGCATTAGAGTGCAAGCCAAAGATGATCATCGGCGGTTTCTCAGCTTACTCAGGCATCGTTGACTGGAAGAAACTTCGTGAAATCGCAGACGAAGTTGGTGCTTACTTATTAGTTGATATGGCTCATGTTGCAGGTCTAGTAGCAGCTGGCGTTTACCCAAGCCCAATTGAGTATGCTCACGTTGTAACCTCAACTGCTCACAAGTCATTAGGTGGTCCACGTTCAGGCTTTATCTTATCAAACTGCCACGACGAAGCTATCTACAAGAAATTAAATTCAGCTATCTTCCCTGGTACTCAGGGTGGTCCTCTAGAGCACGTTATCGCTGCTAAGGCTATCGTATTCAAAGAGGCTATGGAACCATGGTATGTTGAGTACCAGAAGCAGGTTGTAGCTAATGCTAAGTTGTTAGCCGAGGAAGTTATGAAGCGCGGCTACAAAGTTGTAGCAGGCGGTACCCACAACCACTTATTCTTAATGGACTTCATCGGTTTAGAGATGACCGGTAAAGATGCTGAGGCTGCTTTAGGTAAGGCATTCATTACTGTTAACAAGAACACCGTTCCTGGTGAGCCACGTTCTCCATTTATCACCTCAGGTATCCGTGTTGGTACTCCAGCATGTACCCGTCGTGGTTTCAAAGAAGCAGAGATCAAAGAGTTAGCTTCAATCATGTGTGATGTTCTAGACAACTATCAGAATGATGAAGTTATCTTAAAGTGCCGTGAGCGTGTTAAAGCTCTATGCGCTAAATTCCCTGTATACAAAGACTAATAGTCTCAAGATAGGAAATTTACATTGAGTCAAGTATCAGATACTGACAAAAAATTCATGATGCAAGCACTAAAGCTTGCATCATGTGGCTTATACACATCCTACCCAAATCCTGCGGTAGGATGTGTCATTGTCCGAGACGGTAAAATCATCGGCAGGGGGTACCATCATAAAGCTGGTTGTCCACATGCTGAGATTATGGCTTTGCAGGATGCTTCTTTCGATGTTGAAGGTGCTACTGTATATGTAACCTTAGAGCCATGCTCTCATTATGGTAGAACTCCTCCTTGTGCCTTAAAGCTTAAAGAGCTGAAGGTCAAAAGAGTAGTAGCTGCAGCAGATGATCCAAATCCTAAAGTAAACGGTAAAGGCTTTAAAATCCTACGTGATGCGGGTATTGAAGTAACTCAGCATGTACTAGAAAAAGAAGCTTTATTCCAAAACCGTGCTTTCATGAAATCCATTACAGGACCTATCCCTTACGTATCTGTAAAGGTTGGTATGTCACTAGATGGCAAAACTGCCTTAAAGGATGGTTCAAGTAAATGGATCACAGGTTCTGAATCTCGTCAGAAAGTTCAGGATATCAGAGCAAAATCAGACTGCATTATTACGGGGGTAAATACTGTAATTGCAGATGATCCTTTAATGTCTGTCCGCTATGATGAGTTAAAAGAAAAGTACTATAAAAAGATTGATAAAGAGTATTTAAGACAGCCTTTAAAGGTGATCTTAGATACCAACTCAAGCCTAAATATTACAAAGTACAGGATCTTTAAAGAGGGCAAAGTGCTGTTAGTTCATGGCACAACTGACTCTGAGCTTTTGGGCACAGAAAAAGTGGTTAATGAGCATGTAACTCGCATCTTTATGCCTTTAAGACATGATCTAATCGATCTTGAATATCTGTTAAAATATCTAGGCGAGTTAAAAATCCGTCGTGTGATGGTTGAAGCTGGTTCAATTTTAACCACAGCTTTTATTAACTCAGGTTTCTGTGATGAACTCTATCTTTTTATGTCAGGTAAAGTTTTAGGTAAAGACGGTCGCAATGCCTTTAATCTTGAGAATGCACTGTCTTTAGATAAGTGTCAGGAATTTACCTTATATAAGACTAAAAAGTACGGTTCGGATGTGCTCTTACATTATCTATCAGGTGGTAACTTCTTACATTATCTATCAGGTGGTAACTGATGTTTACAGGTATTGTTGAAGCTGTAGGCACCCTGAAGGCTTTAAAAAAGCATGGCCACGGTTACGAGATTTTAGTAGAGACTCCAGATTCTTTTAAATTAAAAGAACGCGTTAAATTAGGCGACTCTATTGCCAATAATGGTGTTTGTCTTACAGTTACAGCTATGTCAGGTAACGCCTTTTATGCAGATGTGTCTTCAGAGACTGTAAAATGTACCTGTTTTGGCAGTTATTCATCAGGACATAAGATAAACCTGGAGCTAGCCTGTACCCCGTCTACTCATTTAGGAGGGCACGTTGTACAGGGCCACGTTGATGGTATCGGAACGGTAGTATCAAGACATACACTGGATGATGCCTATGACATCTGGATCAAAGCTCCAGATGAGCTTTTACGCTATATTGCCCCAAAGGGCTCTATAGCAGTAGATGGTGTGTCTTTAACAGTAAATGAGATAAAGGGTGACTGCTTTAGATTAACCTTAATTCCTCATACTCAAAGTAATGTAAACTTTGAGAACTTTAATGAAGGTAATAAAGTTAATCTTGAGTGTGACGTATTAGCTAGATATTTAGAAAGACTGTTTACGGCAGGAGCCGGCTCCATTAATGCAGGAACTCAAAGTCTAGCTAAAGATGGCGCCATGAAAGGTCATACCTCAAACAGCAAACAGAATAATTTATCAAATAGCAAGAGCTACAAGTCCTCTGCTATTACCATGAGTGCATTACTCATGAACGGTTTTAAGTAATTTTGGAGAACCTATGTCTATCAAAGTAATTGAAGGTAACAAGCCTTGCCGAGAGGGCAAGTTTGCTATTGTAGTATCTCGTTTTAACAGCCTTATCTGTGAGCGTCTGGTTGAAGGTGCTGTAGACGTTTTAAAGCGTGAAGGTGAGGTGCCAGAGGAGAACATTACTTTAGTACGTGTTCCAGGTGCTATTGAGATCCCAGTAGTATGCGAAAAGATTGCACAGTCTCAAAAGTACGATGCTATCATCGCTTTAGGTTGTGTAATTCGTGGTTCAACCTATCACTTTGAGGTTGTAGCAAACGAGTGTGCAAAGGGTATTACTCAGGTAACCTTAAAGTATGCTATTCCTGTATCAAACGGTGTTTTAACTGTAGATACTCTAGAGCAGGCTTTAGAGAGAGCAGGTTCTCATACCGGTAACAAGGGCGCCGAAGCTGCTTCTGCTGCACTTGAAATGGTAAATGTAGTAAAACAGTTTTAATTAAAGCTGAATTAAAAGTTTATAAAAAGTTATAAACAAATGCTTTAAATTTATAAAACAAAGCTTTAAATAAAGCACTTAGATAAGAGCTTTAAACTAAAACAATAAAGGATTTAAAAAGATGGATTCAACAGAAGGTGCAGTAACACCAGCTCAGCGTCACAAGGCAAGACACTTTGCGATGCAGGCTATCTATCAGTGGCAGTTAACTGATTTAAGCCCAACCGAGATTGAAAAACAGTTTTTAGAAGATCAGCCTATGAAGGGCACCGATCTTGATTACTTCCATGATTTAGTATCAGGTGTAATAAACAATGTTCATGATATCGACATTGTTTATGCTCCATACTTAAGCCGTCCATTAGACGATCTTGATCAGGTGGATAAGGCAGTGTTGCGTTTAGGTACCTTTGAGCTGATGTACCGCCAGGAAGTTCCATACCGTGTAGTTATCAACGAGGCTATTATTCTTGCAAAGGAATTTGCCGAGCAGGACAGCCACAAGTTCGTAAACGGTGTGTTAGATAAGGTCGTTAAGTCTTTTAAGGCTCACTAGTGTCACTAGGTGAATTTGAGCTTATAAAAAAGTACTTCTGTCAGAATGACAGGGGTACTGGTATTGAATTAGGCATAGGCGATGACTGTGCCTTATTAAATCTGCCTGAAAACAAAACTCTTGCTATCACAACTGATACCCAGATTGAGGGTATTCACTTTTTTTCTAACACCTCTCCTTACTATGTCGGTTATAAGTCTTTGCTGGTAAACTTATCTGACTTAGCTGCCATGGGAGCAAAACCATACTGTTTTACATTATCACTTACACTGCCTGAGGCTAACGAGGACTTTTTAAAAGAGTTTTCAAAAGGATTATTTTCACTTGCTTCAAAAGTAGATATTCCTCTAATTGGAGGCAATACTACTAAAGGTGAGTTATCCATAACCATCAGTGCTTATGGTCTTGTAGATAAAGGTAAGGCTTTAAGACGAGATAAGGCAAAAGTAAACGACGACATCTATGTTACCGGTACACTAGGTCTGCCAGGTCTTGCTGTAGAACTAGGTTATAAGAACATTTGCCTTGATAAGTTTATTGATGGAAAAGATGCTTTTTCATACTGCTATGAAAAGAGCATGATAATTCCTGACAGATGTGAATTTGCTCATAAACTTGTAAATTACTCAGACTGTGCTTTAGACATCTCAGATGGACTTGTAGGAGACTTAAGACATATCTTAGAGCGTTCTTGCGTAGGAGCAAGAATCGATGTTGAAAAGTTGCCAAAGCCCTGTGAGTTTTCAATTTACAACCTTGATGAAAAAATACAGGACAAACTTTGTCTGTATGGTGGCGGTGATTATGAATTGTTATTTACAGCACCAAGTGCGAATGAAGACAAGATCATGGAATTGTCTTCAACATATGCTGTAAAAGTAAGCAAAATTGGCAAAATTAAAAATGGTACATTAGAGATCTTAAAACATGGTAAGATGTACCATCAAAACGACAAGTCGTTCGAACATTTTTAAAAAAGAATTCAAGGAAACATTGGAGATTTATCTTGAACACATTATTAAAAAAGACTGCCATCGCAACTGTATTGGCAACATCAGTATTATCTTTAAGTGCATGCGATCACGAAGTATCAGTTTCAAAAAACGGTGCAGTTGTTAATGCAAATGCTACAGCAACTGCAGCTCTAAATGATAAGAGCTCTTTTGAAGAGAAGGCCGCCTATGCTATCGGCGCTTCTTTAGGCGAGTATGTAGCTCAGATGAAGCAGAGTCAGGAGCAGTTAATCGGCCCAATCTCTGCTGAAAAAGTAATCGAAGGTTTTACTGACGGTGTAAACGGCGCTTCAGCATTAGACAGAGCACAGATTGAAAAAGTATTAAAAGATCTTGATGCAAAGATCCAGGAAAAGATTGCTCAAGAACAGAAGATATCAGCTGAAGATAACTTAAAGGCTGGTGAAGCATTCTTAGCTGCTAACTCAAAGAAAGATGGTGTTGTAACTACTACTTCTGGTTTACAGTACAAGGTTGTAAAGCAGGGTGAAGGTGAGACCGCTAAGAAGGGTGACAAGATCACTGTAACCTATAAAGGCACAACCATTGATGGTGTAACTTTTGACGAGTCTAAAAAGCCTATCGAGTTCCCATTAGAGAACATGATTGAAGGTTGGATCGAAGGTTTACAGTTAATGAACGAAGGTTCAGAGTACATCCTCTACATCCCATCAAAACTAGCTTATGGAGAGAATGGTGCTTCACAGATTGTAAAACCAAATTCTGTTTTAATCTTTGATGTTAAGTTATTAAAGATTGAAAAACCAGCTTCTAAGGCTGAGACTGAGTCAAAAGAAGAATCTAAGAAGTAATCTAAGCTTTAAATATATATAAAGGTAGCTCTTTCCTTTAGTGAAAGAGTGCGCATCTAAAAGCTCTAATCAAATGCTCCGATCTTTGATTGGAGCTTTTAATTTTAGAAATGCGTCTTTAGAAAGGATACCTCAGTAATGTTCACCATAAATGGTGCCGACTTTTATTGTTAATGTCATCAGTCCTGTTGCTAATCCACACCTTATTAAGAATTAAGAGATCATTAAGTTTAAGTAGAAGTTTTGAACTTAAAGTTAACTTGTAGATAGAGAAAAGGTCTTATGAGACAGGATATAATTTGTTTTCAGCACTGTCTTGATCCATACATAATTTGTCACAGATAAAAGAAAAAAAATGCTTTTCAATATATAATCTAGAAGAAGGTTTGGAGATAAACACATATGAAAGATATCAGCTCAACAGGCTCATTTATAAACTTTTATCTAAATAATTACATTTATGTAGATAAAACAAAGTACATTAGAGACCTGATAAAGCTTGAAAGAGTTTTTATCTCCCGTCCACGTCGTTTTGGTAAATCTCTTACCTTAGATACCATAGCAACTTTATTTGAAACAGGTGTAGAGCCTTACTTTAAAGGTACTTGGATTTACGATAAATGGACAGAACCTACCTATCCTGTATTAAGACTGAATTTTTTAGATTTAGATAAATACTCACTTGAGCATTTTAAGCAAAAACTAAACGCAATCATTAGCTCATTTGCACGAGACATCAATGTCAAAAACTACGAAGAGAAAGTCGAACCTGAAGACACAATCTACTTCCTGTTAGATGAGTTAAGAAAAGAAAAACGTCAAATAGTGATCTTAATTGATGAGTATGACTGTCAGATGACAGCAAACATCAATAATGAGACTCTATATAAGCAATTCCAGGAAAAGATCAAAAGCTTTTATGCCAACATTAAAAACAAGTGGCCAATTAAATTCTTAGGAATAACAGGTGTCACGAGATTAAAAGATGTAGAAATCTTTTCAATTGGTTCTGATATCAGAGATATTACCAATGCAAGTGCCTATTCTCAGATGATAGGTTTTACCCGTGATGAGATAAAAAGGTACTACATTGATTATTTAAAGCTTGCCGCTTCCTGTGAGAACAAATGTAGAGTGGAAGAAGTAACTGATGCTCAGATTGAGTCTATGTTAGATATGATGGCTCAAAACTATGATGGTTACTGCTTTGATGAATTCTATAAAAAGAAAGTATTCAGTACTTGGTCTGTAAATAAATTTTTCCAAAGTGCGGTATCTAATAAATTTGTATACTTTGGAGAGTACTGGTACGACAATGGTGGCTTACCATCAATCCTTGTTAACTATTTAAAAACACATGAACTCAATATTTTTGAATACTTAGACAAGGATAAGTTCTTAAAAGTATCCAGTGATGATTTTAAAAATCCTACAGCATTAACCACAATCAATCAGAACGTACTGATGTGTCAGACAGGATACTTAACTTTAAGATCTGATCTTAAAAAAAGCTCTACAGTATTATTAGGTATTCCAAACGGTGAGATTTATAAAGCCTTAAACAGATTGCTTGCAAAGAATATCTTTAAAGGCAACTCCGATGTTACTGACGATCAGGGAAAGAACTTATTAGAAGTAGGTTCTGTTGATGACATCATCAATCTCTTTAACTGTGCTTTAAACTCTGTGTCCTATGACAATTATCCAATCGTGTCAGAATCATCAGTACAGAATATGTTAAAGCTTTACCTGTTAGGTGCACATCAGGAAGTGTTATCTGAAGTTCATGAAGCAAAAGGCAGGGCTGATTTAGTTGTAAATACAGATAACAAAAGAATAGTCTTTGAATTTAAGTATGCAAAAAATGAAACTGAAGCTAAGTCAAAATTAAGTGAAGCTGTAGAGCAGATTAAATCTCGTGACTACGGTAATACAGAGCCTAAGAAAGCAGAGCTGTTAAGAATTGCAGCGGCCTTTAATGCAGATCCTAAGGTAAGAGCTTTTACTGAGTATCAGTCTGTTTAAGCTTACAATGAATTTTAAGTGCAAAGCTTAAGAGAATAATACCTACGTATCCAAGTCACCACATAAAAACTATCCTGAGGCGAATTAAATACTCAGCAAAATAGTGAGGTGCAAATTTTAACTTGTAGTAGATAATACTAACTACAGACAGCTATCTTGAATATAAGATCAGCAGACCCATTCAGAGCAATGAGATCCATTAGCTCTGATTTTAAAAATATCCTTCTAAAATCCTCTTTAATTAGGCAATAATTATCCCTGATTAGGGCAAAACAAGATCTTTTCACGCTATAATTCTTAGCAGTCTGATGGAGATTTAGAAGTATGAAAAAGATTGGTAACACAGGTTCATTTAAAAAATTTTATTTAAATGACCAAATTTATGTGGATAAAACAGAATATATCTATAATCTCATTAACAATGAAGCTAGAGTCTTTATCTCCCGTCCGCGCCGTTTTGGTAAATCTCTTACCTTAGATACCATAGCAACTTTATTTGAAACAGGTGTAGAGCCTTACTTTAAAGGAACCTGGATTTATGACAAGTGGACAGAGCCTACCTATCCAGTATTCAGACTGAGTTTTCTAAATTTAGATAATTCCTCATTGGACTTATTCAAAAAGCAACTAAATTCAATAATTTCTGAATTTGCAATCAAAATCAGCGTTAAAGGCTATGTTGAAAAAACAGAGCCTGAAGACTCAATATTAAGTCTGCTTGAAAAACTAGAAGAAGAAACTCGTCAAATAGTGATCTTAATTGACGAGTATGACTATCAGTTAACATCTAACATCAATAATGATGACCTCTATAAGCAATTTCAGCAAAAAATTAAAAGATTTTATGCCAACATCAAAGATAAGTTTGCAATTAAGTTCTTAGGAATTACTGGTGTCACCAGATTAAAAGATGTAGCTATATTTTCAGTTGGCTCTGATATCAACGATATCACTAATGACAGTGCCTATTCTCAGATGATAGGTTTTACACGTGATGAGGTTAAAAAGTACTACATTGATTATTTAAAGTTGGCAGCCTCCTATGAGAACAAATGTAGAGTTGAAGAAGTAACTGACACTCAGATTGAGTCTATGTTGGACATGATGGCTCAAAACTATGATGGTTACTGCTTTGATGAATTCTATAAAAAGAAAGTATTCAGTACTTGGTCTGTAAATAAATTTTTCCAAAGTGCGGTATCTAATAAATTTGTATACTTTGGAGAGTACTGGTACGACAATGGTGGCTTACCATCAATCCTTGTTAACTATTTAAAAACACATGAACTAAATGCTTTTGAATACTTAAATAAAGAAAATTCAGTAACAATCCCTGTTAACGATTTTTTAAATCCAACATCTTTAACTACTATCAATCAGAATGTACTGATGTGCCAGACAGGCTACTTAACCTTACGTTCTGCACTAAAAAGTGGTGATCTTACAGTAGATTTAGGCATTCCAAATGGTGAAATCTATAAAGCCTTAAACAGATTACTTGCCATCAACTTTTATAAGGAAGGTATCTATGCTTTAGCTAAAGGTGTAAGAGACCTATTAGATGCAGGTGATATAGAAGATATCATAGATAGATTCAACTCAGTTATAAATTCAGTATCTTATGATCATTTCCCTATTAACAGTGAAGCTGCGGTACAGAACTACTTATACCTATTCTTAATAGGTGCTGGTATTGAAGCAACTACTGAAAGTCACTCTTCAAAAGGAAGAGCAGATTTAATTATAGAAACTAAAAACAGACGCATTGTCATTGAGTTGAAGTATGCTCAAAACGAGACTGAGGCAAAGACAAAACTTACTGATGCTGTAGAACAGATTAAAGCTCGTGACTATGGTAATACAGAGCCTAAGAAAGCAGAGCTTTTAAGAATAGCAGCTGTCTTTAATGCAGATCCTAAGGTAAGAGCTTTTACCGAGTATCAAAAAGTTGTATAGCTAGTTTCAATATATTAGCTAATGCCCTAATCTGTATGGTAAAGATGTAGGGCTACTATACTGAAACCTACACTTCAATGTCATACGTTGACTTTGAAGATCATCTGCTAAGTACTTAAGCTATGCTACTGAGCTTTCTTTGAAAAGGATCTTGTGATTTGAAAGCAGAGTTTAGCTTTTCTTTTACTCATTTATCAGAGTTTTTAGCTCTGATAAAGAAACATCGCCCGTATAAGAACCTTTAATTTTTCCTTTCACATCTATTAAAGCTACAAAAGGTACACCTACAATGGCTAACTTTTTTGCTAGCTTTAAATTTTCATCTGTATCTGGCTTGGTAAAATCAAAACGTATCAGTTTTAAATCTTTTGCAGCCTCTTTAAATTCACTAGTCGAATAGAGCTTTTTATCCAGTTCATGACAATTTGAGCACCAGTCAGCTGATACTGTAATTAAGATCTTTTGTCCTTTATATGGGGATAAACTCTCATAAGATTGCTCATAGGTAAAAGGTAACTTTTGAGTAGTACCTGCAATAAAGAAGATGCAACTGAAGAGTACAAAGAAAGTTGCAAGAGAAGAGGTAAGAATAATAGAGAGTTTGCGTGAGTGCAGTAAGATACCTACAGCGTAAGCTGTGCACAGGGCATAAACAAAAGGCTCAATATAAACATCTAAAGCGCCGAAAAGGTGCTTTACGATAAAGTAAGAACCAAGAATTAAAGGTATAGCTAAAAGGTTTTTAACTACATTACTTTTACCTCTAAAGATATTTAAAAAGCGAGAACCAAAGGTGCCAATGACAAGTAGTGGTACCCCCATACCAATACCTATAAATAAAAACATCAGCATGCCTTTTAGAATAGAGTTAGTGCTTATAACATAAATTAAGGCACCTGCTAAAGGCGCACTGGTACACGGTGTAGCAATCAGTGCACTTAGTGCACCAAACACAAAAGCCTTTTTCAAAGTACCGCTTTTTTGTCTGCTGATTGTCTTTTCAAGTTTTGCATTTAAGCAGGATGGGACTTTTAAATGAATAGCCCCCATGCAGTCAAAGGCAAAGATTAAGAGTAATGATGCCATGACGATTAGACTTAATGGATGCTGCAGAACACCATGAGCTGCGACCCCCAACTGTGCAAATACAAGACCTAATACACAGTAGGTAAGAGCTAACCCTGAAAGATAACTTAAGTTCTGTTTGAAGGCATGTGCCGTATTTATAAATTTTCCGCCTAGGATAGTTGCTGAATAAATAGAAAGCATTGGCAGCACACAAGGGGTTAAATCAAGTGCAGCACCAAAGATCAGGCATAGAAATAAAATTAAAAGAAAGCTGTCTGAGGCTTTAAATAAAGAGTGCTGATTCTGAGAAATGTCGCTGTCTGCTTCATTTAAAGCCATAGCACCATTTGCTGATAACTCTCTTTTATAGCCATCATTATCACTACTTTCATTTTGCTTTGAGAAGGTAGCTGAAGAATCTTCTTCTGAAATATCATCAGATGCTACAGCTTGTTTACTGCTGTCATCGTTTGAAATGATCTTGTCACTATTCTCTACATCAGCTGTAATTACAAAGCTTGTTTTCTGCTCGGGGTAACAGATACCAGCGCTGTCGCAACCTCTGTATAAAAGAGTAATGGTGTCATCTTTTTGTGCTTTTACAAGAGTAATTTCAACATCAAAAGACTTATCAATAATTTTACTATTGCCATTAAGATCAGTGTGATCAATACCATTTGGAATTGAAGATAAAACAGCCTTAGCATTAGAAGACACTACCTGTACAGAATCTTTATAGATATAAGAGCCTGCATTTAAATTGAGCTTACATTTTATTTTTACATGAGCATCATAAGCACAGGTACTTGTGAAAGGTACTGTAGCTACAGTGTGAGCCTCTGTTTTAACCTCAGGCATTTTAAATAGATCATCAAATGAATCATCGGCTGATGCTGCATTTGAGGTTAGAAAACAGCTTAAAAGTAGTGATATTAAAAATGTAAATAGTGATCTGAACATAATGTTTTACTTTAATCTTAATCTGTTATGCTTTCTCTAAAAGCCAGTCTGCAATATCCACAACCAACACACCATCAATGTCATATTTAGGATAGCGAGTTCTAGTAATTAATAGCTTTGGGTAGGAGTCCTTTATCTTTTGCAAAGGCTCTAGTTCTCTTTGTTTAGTAGTGTCAGCTTCAATATTATCTGACACTTGAATGTAGAGCTTTTCACTATTTTTAATAGCTACAAAGTCTACCTCTTTCTGATATAGCTTACCTACATAAACCTCATAGCCTCGTCTTAATAATTCAATGTCTACGATGTTTTCCATGATCCTTCCAAAGTCAGGGGGCTTAGTCCCTAAATTAGCATACCTAAAGATGTGGTCACACAAGTAGTATTTTTCTGTCGTGGAAAGATACTTTTTACCTCTGATATCAAAACGAGTGATCTTGTAAAAGGCATAAGCGTTGCACAAGAAATTAAGATATGAGAAAACGGTCTTATGGTCGTTTTTTGTTCCACTTTTTGAAAGGGTATCAGAGATGTTTTTACAAGAGGTTAAATTCGAAATATTATCTTGTAAGAAGTTTGAAACTCTAGAGAGTAAAAGAGAATTTCTTATTTTATATCTCTGAGTAATATCTCTTAAGATAAGAGTATCAAAGACATCTTTGATATAGTGCAATCTGTCACTTTCATTTTTATAGGCATAAGCACCTGGCATGCCACCAATTGATAGGTACTGGTTGTAGGCTTCATATCTATCAGTCAATTGAAAGTAGTCCATGAACTCTGCAAATGAAAATGGGAATACACTGATTTTAAAGGTGCGGCCTGTAAACAGGGTGGCAAGATCAGAACTTAGTAGAAAAGCATTTGATCCTGTAATATAGATGTCATATTTTTCTTTTGCATGAAGACTGTTTATAGCTTTTTCAAATTCCTTACAATTCTGAACTTCGTCAATAAAAACATAGTTGTTCTTATTCTCTTCATACTTATTTTCAATATAAGAGATTAGCTGATGTCTATCTTCGAGAGCTTCAAAATCATCTAAGTTGAAGTTGATATGAATGATGTTAGCATCAGTATCACTCTCTTTAATCTTTTTAATAAAAGATTCCATGAGCTTTGATTTGCCACAACGTCTAATGCCTGTTATTACTTTAATATCAGGAGTGCCTTTCACATCCATTAGCCTTTGTAAATACAGTGGTCTATCAATAAGCTTCATATAAAACCTCACAGCCTTTTATTCATTATAAAAGTTTCTATTCCCAAAAGTTTAAAATTTTTAAAGTTTTGGGAATATGATTAAATAAAGTATTAAATGACAATAAGTTATAAAAATAAAAAATCATCAAAAAAGAAGTGCTTTTGATTATCTCTTTTTTTTAAAGACAATATCTTCTTTATAAAAATTGTCAAAGATTGCGAAATTATTAAATTCAAAGCTTGTTTTAAAGAAATAGATAATTTGGCCGAAGATCTAAAATAGAGTTAGCTGTTTTATTTTTTGCTCTTCGTGCATATTTATGGGTAAATAATTGAAAGTAGAACACGTTAGAGCCTTAATCTAAGCTACTTTTAGCCCTTTACCACCTCGGTTAGGAAGTGGAATAAATATATTTGAACATCCAAGTAAGATCATATCGAGCATATTTTGGATGTTTCTAAAGCCATAAGCTTTACGTAAAAACAACTTAATCTTGTTGTTTATCGCCTCAACTCTAGCATTGCTCAGTTTAGTCTCAATGGTATTGATGATATGCTCCTCATGTCGCCTAATTTTATAGGCAAGCTCTTTGAAAACATGAATTCTGCTGTGAGTAGCTCTCCACAAGAAAGACTTAAGCTCAGCTTTAGCTTCTTTTATATCTGTAAGCTTTAAAGCAAGTCTTAGTTGTTCTTTAAGCCTATAACCACGGAACAGTCTAGGATTGGTCTTAGCAATCATTTCCAGTCTGGCAGCCTGGTTAGAAGTAAGGTTCTCAGGAGCCTTACCAAGAGTATGTAGAGCAGTATAAACTAATCGTTATTGCGCCTTCGTTACCTAATACTTTTTTTGTAAATTCTAAACAAGGTAATTATGGGGACTTTTTAGATAGTGAATTATATCCCTTGATAAAATCGATGTTACCAGTATCAGATAGTAAAGTTGATAATTGTGTGCTGGGCGTTTCCATGGGAGCATTTGGCGCTTTAGCCTGGAAGTTGAGAAAGCCTGAGCTCTTTTCTTCGGTAGTTGCAATTAGTGGATATTACGACCATTCATTACCATTTGATCCAAAAATATCAAAACAAAAAGCAACATACGCTTTATCAAAGCTAATTCTTCCGTATGTAGAGGGAGTGTTTTCCGAAAATAAAGAAATTTCTCCTACGATTATTAAAAAGCAGATAAGAAAAACTGAAAAGTCAGATGACTCTAAGTTTATGTTTTACACTGGAGATCATGATTATTTGAGCTTAGGTCAAAGCAAAAACATATACGAATTTTTGAAAGAAAGTGGTCTTAGAGCTGAGTATAACGAGGTTCTTGGAGATCATAATGTATCTTGTTGGCGTATTGCTATAAAGATGGCAATAACTCAACTGTTTGAACAGTAATATCCGTATTAAGAACAAGCTCGATTTTTTTGAGTCTCAATTTTGATGGACTTTAGATCATCCAATTTTTGATACGGTGTTGTATGCATTTTTGTTGCTGTGAAAAAGACAACCATCCATTTATAATAGAGAACGATGAAAGTTACTAGCATCGTATGGGGAGATAAAAATGGCACTGTATTTAAATGTGGGGAATGAGTCTTTTCAAGAATCATTAGACTCTCCTATATATGTTGACAAGTCTCCTTTAATCGAGATCCTAAATAAAAGTATAAAGACAAAGAATAAATATTTTTGTCTAAGCAGACCTCGTCGCTTTGGAAAATCTGTAACTGCTCAAATGATCTGCTCTTACTATGAAAGAGGCATAGATAGTTCTCCTTTGTTCGATGATCTAAAAATTGCTTCATTTGATGACTATAAGAAGCATTTAAATCAGTATGATGTCATCTTTATCAATATGACTGATGAATTTTCAAGAGCCTCTCATATTGTTAAATCTATGACAGACATTCTCACAAAATCAATTGTTAGGGAGTTAAAAGAGGCATACCCAACTTGTGTAATTTCATCACCAGAATTTTTAGATTTAACGCTTCAGGAAGTATTTAACTATTCTAAAATTCCATTTGTGATAGTAATCGACGAATGGGATTGCATCATGCGTGAAAAAAAAGAAGATCCTGAGAGTCTAAAACAATATTTAGAATGGTTAAAAGCAATCTTTAAAGATAAGCCATATGTTGGTTTAGCCTACATGACAGGTATTCTTCCTATTAAAAAGTATGGTTCTCATAGTGCATTGAATATGTTTACAGAATACTCTATGACAGAACCCCTAAACTTAGGACAATACATTGGTTTTACAGAGAATGAGGTTAAAGATATCTGTAAACAGCATGATGTAGCCTTTAATCAAATGCAACAATGGTATGACGGATATTCATTTAAAGATGTTCCTCATATCTACAATCCTAATTCAGTAGTAAATGCAGCAACCTATAAAAAGTTTATAAGTTATTGGACTGGTACAGAAACATTTGAAAGTTTAAAAAGCTACATTGATATGAATATGGAAGGCTTAAGAGATGACATTGTAAAACTCATTGCAGGTGAAGATGTCATAGTTGATGTATCAACATTCAGTAATGATATGGTAACTTTCCATTCAAAAGATGATGTCTTAACCTTACTTATTCATTTAGGATATTTAGCAATTAAAGGCTCTACAACTTTAGGAGTTATAGTTCACATTCCAAATGAAGAGATTAAGTTAGAGTTTAAGACCTGTGTAAAGAACAACAATAGATATGCAGGCGTATATGACCTAATCAAAAATACAGATGTGCTGTTAAATGATATCTGGTCATTAAACTCTGATGCTGTAGCAAAAATATTTGATGAAGCACACCAAGACCATACCTCAATTCTAACTTACAATAATGAGAACTCATTAGCTAATGTAATTGCTATTTCTCTATTTTTAAGCACAACAAATACTTATAACGTTATAAGAGAATTACCTACAGGAAAAGGCTATGCTGATTTAGTTTATCTGCCTAAGATTGGTGTAAACAAACCAGCTCTTTTAATTGAGTTAAAGTACGATAAGTCAGCAGAAAGTGCTATCACTCAGATTAAAGAGAAGAATTACCTGCAGTTCTTTAAAGCCTATAAAGGCGAAGTCCTGTTAGTAGGTATTAACTACTCAAAAGATACTAAAACACATCAATGTATTATTGAGAAGGTTGCTATTTAATTTTAATAAGCCGTGTTTGATGCTAAGTTATTGCCCATGACTTTTCTTAGGTAACAACAAAAGTGGCAATGCAATTAATTACCAAGGTTCATAATTGCCGTATTGCAATTAATCAAAAGAATTGATCCTGATAACTAAGATTAATTAGCCATTATTACTAGGTAAAATAACTATAAAAGCTTTAAAAATCAATAAACTAAAATTGTGTAAAGTATTTCATAAATTATTGGCACATATCTTGATGTATATACAGCATACAAAGTAAAAGTGGCAAAGCTTGCCACCTAAAGGTTTCAATGGGGGAACACAAGATGAGTTTCGATTACAGTACAATAGGTAAAACTTCCTCCCGTATTGCATCTGATGCTGCAGAGGCTACATCCAAGAAAAATAACTCTCTAGATCAGGCCGATTTCTTAAAGTTATTAACAACTCAGTTACAGAACCAAGATCCTAGCTCTCCAGTTGATAACAACCAGATGGTTACTACCATGTCTCAGTTATCAGTTGTTGAGAACTTATCAACAATTTCTAATAACGTTGATAATGTAGTTAATGCAATTTCATCAAGCTCTGCTTTATCAGCTTCAAGCTTGGTAGGTCGAAGTGTATTAGTTGATACTAAAACTGCTTTCTTTGACGGCTCTAATCCTATTACCGCTCAGATTGATGCCGGTGATGGTGCTTCAAACGTTAAGATCAGCATTACTGATAGCAACGGCAATGTTGTTTCAACATTCGAGGCAGGAGCTGCCTTAGATGGCAAAATTGACTTTAGCTGGGATGGTATACAGGATCAGAAAACTGGTGCAAAGTATGATTCAGGTAAATATACAATTAACGTTACTGCTTCACAGGACGGTCAGAACGTAAACTTACCTGTAAAGACATATGCAACTGTAGGTTCAGTTGTATTAGGCAAGACTACTTCAGACACCAAGTTAAACTTATTAGGTTACGGCGAGGTATCTTTAGACAAGGTAGAGCAGATTGCTCTATAAGAGTTAACCTCATTTCAAAGTTAAAAGAGATCTTAAAGCGTGTACTTTTTAGGATCTCTTTATGTTTTATCTCAATTGCCAAAACACAATAGCAATTCAAACAACTAGCGTAAACAAGCTTCAAGATTGCGCAATTTGCAGACGACTCAAAACAAGAATCCTCATAACATTCGTTCAAGTAGTTTTGTATCAGTAGTACAGTCATTTTCCTGACAATTCAAGCCCCCTATTAATCTTGTATTAATCACTTCAAATTTTCAAAGCGCTATAGAATGCTTATTTATAGAATATGGCACGGCTATTGCATTTAAAACATCAGTAAGAGGAAAAGTCATTTTCCGGAGGTTTTAAATGGATAATTTATTGTGGATTGCAATGTCAGGTGCTAAGGAGAATTTCCATAGCTTAGCTGTACGCAGCAATAACTTGGCTAATGCAAGCACCACTGGTTTTAAGGCAGACTTTGAAAATTCACGTGCTATGTCTGTTTTTGCCGATGCTTATCCAACCAGAGCTTTTGCTATGACAGAAAGACCTGGCTACAACATGGATGGTGGTGCTATTGAGACAACTGATAGACCATTAGATGTTGCTTTAAATGGCGATGGTTTTATTGCAGTCAATGACAAAGAAGGTAACGAAGCTTACACCAGATTCGGTAGTTTTGAAATAGACGTTAACGGCAATTTAAGAACAACCAATGGTCTTCAGGTTTTATCTGATTCAGGTGATCCTATGGTATTACCTGCAATGTTATCTGATATTCAAATCAGCAACGACGGTACTATCTCAGGTAGACCTCAGGGCGCTGATTCAAATGTAATTGAAGAGTTTGGTCGTATCAAACTTGTAAAACCTGATGATTATAAAAATATTGAAAAAGGTTATGACGGTTTATTCCGTAACATTGACGGCACTGCAATGACTGAAGATCAGAGCGTACAGGTTAGAAGCGGTATGCTTGAATCATCAAATGTTAACCCAGTCGAAGAATTGACAAGTCTAATCAGGATCCAGAGACAGTATGAGACTCAGGTAAAAATGATGGAGTCAGCAAGTCAGATGGATGAACGTCAGAACACTTTATTGAGCTACGATTAGCAAGGAGTAGAACATGATCCCAGCACTATGGATTAGTAAAACAGGTCTTGATGCACAGCAGACCAATATCTCTGTAACATCAAATAACCTTGCCAACGCCTCAACTGTTGGTTTCAAACGTGGAAGAGCTGTTTTTGAAGATCTTTTATATCAAAAGATCAATCAGCCTGGTGGCAGATCATCAGCTGATAGCTATTTACCTGAAGGTTTAATGATAGGTTCAGGTGCCAAGGTAGTTGCAACTCAAAGACAGTTCTCTCAAGGTGATGTTGAAACTACTGACAACTCATTTGATTTAATGATTCAAGGTCGTGGTTTCTTCGAAATTGAGTTACCAGATGGTACCACTGCTTACACAAGAAACGGTCAGTTCACCAAGAATGAAGAAGGTACTATCGTAACCTCAGGCGAGGGGTATCCTTTATTACCTCAGATCCAGGTCCCAGATAACGCCACTTCTTTGACAGTAGGTCGTGACGGTCAGGTATCTGTTGTATTAGCCAATGATACAGCTTCACAGGATTTAGGTCAGATCACCGTAACAGATTTCATTAACCCTACAGGTCTTGAGTCCATCGGTGACAACCTTTACTTAGAGACCACTGCTTCAGGAGCTCCTCAGCAGGGTATCGGCGGTGAAGATGGTATGGGTGTTATCAGACAGAATATGCTGGAGACATCTAATGTAAAAGTCACTGAAGAGTTAGTAAATCTAATTCAGGCTCAGCGTGTTTACGAAATGAACTCAAAGGTTCTAACTACTGTAGATTCTATGATGGGCTCTTTAATCCAGTCAGTATAGTTTAGGTTATGAGTGGTAGGTAAAGTAAGAAGTAGGTTATTAAAATAGGGGTGGGGTAAAATGAAGAAGGTTATTTTAGCAATTGCTTTATCACAGTTAGTGCTATTACAAGGTTGTGCTTTAGATACATTCTCTGCAAAACCTGATGATCCAAAGTATGCTCCTGCGCTGCCTGAAGAGGATTACACCAACGCAGTACCTACAGGTGGTATCTATAATCCTTATACCATGAACAATGGTATGTATTCAGATACATCAGCTCATAAAGTTGGTGATATCATCTCTGTAACCCTAGAAGAAGCAACTTCTGCAAGTAAGAATGCATCTACTGATCTTGAAAAAGAAGGAAACAATAACTATGGTGGCATTACTCTTGCAAGTAAGAAATTACATTACAAGAATTTGACACCAACACTGTCTTCTAGCAACTCCAATGATTTTTCAGGAAGTGCTAAGGCAAAACAGTCAAACCAGTTGTCAGGACAGATTTCTGTTAGTGTAGTCAAGGTATATTCTAACGGTAATCTGCAGGTACAAGGCGAGAAGTGGTTGATGTTAAACAATGGCAATGAATATGTCCGTGTAACCGGTTTAATTAGACCTTCTGATATCAGCTCAGACAACACTGTATCATCACAGAGAATTGCCAATGCTAGAATTCAGTACGGTGGAACCGGCGATTTTGCGGATACTCAGGAACGCGGTTATCTGTCTAGACTGTTTAACAGCGCATTTAATATATTCTTCTAGTTTTGTAAGGTGGGGACTATGAGGATTGCAACAAAGTTTTTTAAATCATTGTGCTTAGGAGTAGCTGTAATAAGCTCTTTAAGCATCAATGATGCAGAAGCTGCAAGATTAAAAGATATTGCTTCAATTCAAGGTATTCGTGAAAACCAACTTTTAGGTTATGGTCTAGTAGTTGGTTTAGCAGGTACCGGTGAAAAGAACTCAAAGTTTACAGAGCAGAGCTTCCGCTCAATGCTAAATAACTTTGGTATCAAGATTGATGAGAGTACCTCTTTAAAGATCAAAGACGTAGCTCCTGTAGCAATTCATGCTACCATGCCTCCATTTTCAAAGACAGGTCAAACTATTGACGTAACTGTATCAGCAATAGGTGAAGCTACCTCATTACGTGGTGGTACCTTATTACAGACCATGTTACGTGGTGTAGACGGCAACGTTTATGCTATTGCACAGGGTTCGTTAGTTGTTGGTGGTTTAGGTGCGGAAGGTGCTGATGGCTCAAAAGTTACGGTAAATACTCCTACTGTTGGCAGAATAGCCAACGGAGCTATTGTCGAGCGCGAAGTTCCTGATAACTTCAGTCAGACAGATTCTTTTGTATTTAATTTAAATCGTGCTGACTTTACTACAGCTAAAAACGTAGTCGATGCTATCAACGATTTATATGGTGATGGATCTGCTGTAGCGCAGGATTCAGCTTCAATCAGAGTAAGTGCTCCCCGTGACCCTTCTCAAAGAGTGTCATATTTATCAACTCTTGAGAATATAGAAATTGATCAGGGAGAGGATGCTGCAAGAATAGTTGTTAATTCACGTACCGGCACAATTGTGATTGGTAACAATGTTAAGCTAAAGCCTGTAGCTGTAACCCATGGTGGTCTTACTGTTACTGTATCTGAAGATCCTAGAGTGTCACAGCCTAACAGTTTCTCTCAGGGGCAGACAGCTATTGTTCCTGATTCTCAAATCAATGTAAGCGAGAAGAAAGGTAAGATGTTCAAGTTTGATACTGGAGCTACATTAGATGATCTGGTAAGAGCTGTAAATCAGGTAGGTCTGGCACCTGGCGATCTGATGTCAGTTCTTGAGGCTCTTGATAAAGCAGGAGCTATTGACGGTAAGTTAGAAATTATCTAAAAGGTTTTAAAGGTTCTGCCTCCCCCCACTACCTCTTTTAGGCAGAACCTTTAAATTCATAGTCAGTCAAAAGCCATATACATAGGGTACTTAATTTTGTAAATATTAAATCTGGAAAATCAAGCATCAGCAAACATATCAGGATATAGCGCTGTAGGTGATATGAGATTACTGTCTAACATTTACTAGAGTCTCTCTGACAAATATGATTTTGCATCCTTTATAAAGCTCGCAGCAATCATTACAATGACTATTCCTATCTTGCAGTTATCAATGACAAGATCATAGGCATTAGCAATGTAACAACTGAGGTTCTAGCGCTTATAAATGCACTGGGAGCTCCTTACCGCTACTACTTTAATGCTAATACCTACATGGATGATATTAAACAGAACTAATTTAAAAAAAACGCCTACGTCACTAATGGGGAGGATTAAATATAAAATTTACTGATCAATGTCGGATATGAGCATAATATAGGACTTTGAAAGTAATTAATAGATCTAAATTTTAGACCTGCACATTAATCAGAAAAGCTTGTAAAATAAAAAGTTAAGGATAGAAATTTTAAAACCGCATACTTATCAGCATGCGATTTTCAAAGTGTGCTCCAGATTATTTGGCGTTGTCGCCCTATTATGTACACTTTTGATTTCTGTACAACCTAGAATTGTAGTAGAGTCTATGTTTACCATGGTCAAAGTCAGGAGAAGAGTAAATGATAGGAAATAAAACTGTAGTATATACCTCTGGCACCTTTGACATGTTGCATGTTAACCACTTAAAAATGCTTGAGTACGCTCGTTCTCTTGGAGATATTCTTATTGTAGGCGTAAATACAGATGAGCTAGTTGCTTCTTACAAATCTATTCCAATTGTTCCATTTGAAGAAAGAATCGCTCTATTAAAAGCAATAAAAGGACCTGACATTGTAATTCCTCAAAGAGAGCTAGATCATACTGAAAAGGTAAAAAAGTTACATTTTGATATCTTTGTGGTGGGTGATGATTGGGCTGGTAAATATGATTATCTTGAAAAGTTAAGTCCAAATGAGGATGGTCATAAAGTATCAGTAGTTTACTTTCCATATGGTGAAGGTGTTTCCTCATCAAAGATAAAAGAGAAGATCCTTTCAAACTATAAAGTATTACAAGATAAGGCTAATAATCACTTGCCTGCAGAAATTGAAATCAAAAAGTAAGGTTAATATGAAGTTATTTATCGCAGGTCCAGTAAAAATGTATCAATCTACATTGGATGCTGGAAAAAAGAATTATCCATATTTTAGAGCTACAGACTTTTCAGAGTTAATGAAGTCTAACGCAAAACGCTTGTCTTCTCTAATCGGTTGCAGACAGGATAAATCAGAGCTTTTATTCTTAACTATGTCTGGCACAGGAGCGATGGAAGCAACTGTAAATAACTGCATATTACCAACGGATAAAGTTCTAGTGGTTAATGGCGGTACTTTTGGACATCGTTTCTGCGAGTTATTACAAAGAAGTTCCTTGGATTATCAGTCTATTGATTTAGATTGGAATGAAACTTTAACTCAAAGTCATCTTGAACCTTTTGAAAACAAAGGCTATACAGTGTTCTTAGTTAACTTGCATGAGACCTCCTCAGGTAAGTTATACGATATTGAACTTATTAGTGATTTTTGTAAAAGAAATCATATTCTTTTAATCGTTGACGCCATCTCTACATTTTTAGCTGATCCTTATGATATGGATAAATATGGAATAGCTGCAACGATTATAAGTTCTCAAAAGGGCTTATGTTGTAGTGCAGGTATGTCTGTTGTTGCTCTAAATCCAGAAATGATTGAGAGAATACAGACATCTTCTCGTAATTGTCCTTACTACTATGATTTTCAATTCTATATTGAGAATATGAAAAGAGGACAAACTCCTTTTACACCAGCCGTTACCATTGCCCATGAAATTGATGATGTACTAAATCTAATTGATAAAAAAGGTGGTCTTGATAGTTGGTTAAGTGATATCAAAAAAAAGTGCTTGTATTTTAGACAAATGGCTTTAGAAATCGGTTTAGATATACCTTCCTATTCAAAATCTGTAATGCTCACACCAGTGTATTTTAAAGATAATAAGGCAAGCGAGGTTGTATCTTACCTTAGGGATAAGTACTCAATCTACGTAACCCCTTGTGGAGGAAAACTTGCTAATTCTCTTTTGAGAGTGTGTCATCTTGGTGACACCTCTTTTGAGGATATTGATGAATTAGTTTTGCGCTTGAAGGAAGTGGTGAAGCGTAACTGATATGAAAGAATATATTTCACTTGAAAAAGAGACTAAATGTAATTTTGAGATCTCTGAAAAAAGAAAACAAATTTGGAATATTGAATTAGATTTACTTTTCAAACTAGACGAAATCTGCAAAAAGTATAATTTGCGCTATTGGCTAGATAGTGGAACTTTATTAGGAGCAATAAGACATCAAGGCTTCATTCCTTGGGATGATGATATCGATCTTGTGATGCCACGTAGTGACTATGATAAGCTAGTGAAAATTAGTAAACAAGAATTTACTGAGCCTTATTATTTTCAAATTATAAATAATGATCCTAAGTATGCTGGAATTCACGCAAAAATAAGAAATACTAATACAACTGCAATCTTTAAAAGTTGGTTATTTACAGATGTAAATCAAGGTATTTTTATTGATATCTTTCCATTGGATGGAGTTCCCGATAATGAGTCTGAAAAATTAGAGTTGTTTGATAAAGCTCCTAAACTTGGAAAAGCCATTAAGTCTTACTATACATACGACCACATTCTGTCTTTAAATCCTAAAATAGTAAAAATGCTTTTGCAAAGAAGGAAAATTGCTAAGTCTTTAATTAAAGACGAAGCAGATTATGTTTCAAAATTTAATGAATTTGAAAATCTTTACAGAAAATATCCTTTTGATGATTGCCAAAAGGTAGGTTCATTAGTGATTGGACTATGTGATAACAAAGAATATATTTACGACAGAAAATGGTTTGATAAAACTTTATATGTAGATTTTGAAGGCTATAAGTTACCAATTCCTGCTGGATTTAAGGAAGTTTTGACTATTAGTATTGGCTCTAATTATATGGAGCCAAAAATCTATCCAAGTGATCATGGAAGTGTATATTTTGATCCTCACGTTTGCTATAAACAATATTTACCAAAATTAAGAAAAGATTACAGCTTATTCTCAAGAATTAAGCGTGCTATTTTTTCAAAGTTTGGTGGTTCCCAATTTAGCAAAATTGAAAGAGAACTTTATAAGCTATAAGCAAGATACCATATGAAAGAATTTGAATATCCTTTTGATGCAGATTTCTTACTTAAAAAGAAGAAATCATTAAAGCGCACTTTATTGGCTGATAACCAAAATAGAATAAAGGTAAAAATTGCTGTTTTAGGTGGAAGTACCACTACAGCAATTGTTCAAATACTTGATTTATTCTTGCTAAATTATGGTATTGAAGCGGAGTTTTTTGAGTCAGAGTATAACCATTATTATGAAGATGCTGTTTTTGATAATGAAACTCTTACAAACTTCAAACCAGATTTAGTTTATATTTGTACCTCTAATCACAATATAACAGCCTACCCAAGTATAAAAGACGATGCTATAACAGTTGATAGTTTACTTGATAGAGAAATCTCAAAATGTAAAGCTATCTATGACAGTCTTAAAGCTAAATTTGCTGTACCAATTTTACAAAACAATTTTGAAAAGCCGTTTTTTAGATTGCTAGGTAATAAAGACAGTTATGATCTTCATGGAAGAGTGAATTTTATAAATAGGCTTAACCTAGAGTTATCTAAAATTGCAGCTTCAAGAGATGATTTGTATTTAATTGATATAGATTACATCTCCTCTGACTACGGTTTAAAAAGGTGGTCTGATCCTTTCTATTGGTATATGTATAAATATGCCTTGGCAGTACCAGCAATACCTTATTTATCTTTTAACGTCGCTAATGTAATTAAGTCCATTTATGGTAAGAACAAAAAAGGCTTAGTGCTTGATTTAGATAATACCTTGTGGGGAGGTGTTGTTGGTGACGATGGTGTAAGTGGTATTTGCATTGGTAAAGAAGAGTCTGAAGGTCAAGCTTTCTTTGATTTTCAAAAGTATATTAAGCTTCACAAAGATCTTGGTGTGTTACTAAATGTAGATTCAAAAAATGATGAGCAAAATGCACTTGCTGGTTTAAATCATCCAGAAGGTGTTTTAAAACCTAAGGATTTTATTTGTATAAAAGCAAATTGGAATAGCAAAGATCTTAACTTTAAAGAGATAGCCGCAGAGCTAAACGTATTACCAGAAAGTCTAGTCTTTGTAGATGATAATCCTGCTGAAAGAAACATTGTTACAAGTCAGTTTAATAATGTAAGTGCACCTGAGATTTCTGATATTGCCAAGTCTATAGAGTTAATTGATAGATCAGGTTTTTTTGAAACGGTACAACTTTCAAAAGACGATCTGAAACGTAACGAGATGTATCAAGAAAATGTAAAAAGAACTAATTTTCAGAAGACCTTCTTAAATTATGCTGATTATCTTGATTCTTTAAATATGAAGACAACAATAAAACCGTTCGATCCTTTGTATATTGATAGAATTGCGCAGCTTACTAACAAATCAAATCAGTTTAATTTAACTACTAAGCGCTACACCAAAGAAGAGATTGAACAAATTGCTTTAGACTCTTCATATATAACTTTGTATGGCAGACTTGAAGATAAATTTGGTGATAATGGTATTGTAAGTATCTTCATAGGTAGAATTGAGCAAAAGACATTACATATCGAACTATTTTTAATGAGTTGTAGAGTTCTAAAACGCGATATGGAATATGCAATGCTTGATGAAATTATAAAGAAGGCTAATTCGTTAGATTTAACAAAAGTTCTTGGTTATTATTATCCAACAGAAAAGAATGGTATGGTTAAATCCTTATATCAAGACTTTGGTTTTAATAAAGTATCACAGGATGACAAAGGAAATTCTGTTTGGTCTTTATCTTTACAAGAAAAGCCTTATATTGATAAAAATAAACACATACAAGTAAATTAGAGGTTTTCATGACTAGAGAAGAAGTATTTACAAAATTGAATGAAGTATTTCAAGATGTCTTTGATGATGAAACAATTTGTCTTACTGATGAAAGTAAAGCAAGTGATATTCAAGATTGGGATAGTCTTGAATTTGTAAATATTATTGTTGCAGTGATGCAAACTTTTAACATTAAATTCTCAATTGAAGATTTAAGACAGTTAAAAAATATAGGTCAAATGGTTGACTTAATTTTACAAAGAATAAATTAGTGATAACTCCTTATTTTATTTGATCCAACTCCCATTCTTCAGCCTAAGTAGTAAAGCAATATCAAATTAAGACGATACAAAAGTGTATTGGTGTCAATTTAATCAGCGGAATAGTATATGAGAGCACAATTTAACAATATATATATTAGAGCTATTGCCGCATGTTCTGGAAAAACTCTTCATAATGTTGCAACCACATGTCAGTCATTTTTAGATGAAAAGCATGCTAAAAGACTTGTCAAAACTTTAGGTTTTGAGAATGTAAGAGAAGTTCCTCTTACCATGACAACATCCGACATGTGTGTAGAAATAGCTAAAGATGTGATTACAAAGTGTAATATAGATAAAGACAGCATTGATGCTCTTATCTTTGTAACACAAACAAATGACTCTGTTGCTCCTGCATCTGTATTTGTAATGCAAGACAAATTAGGTTTAAGTGCAAATTGCTATCTTAATAATATTACTAATGGTTGCGCAGGAAGTGTCCATGGAATTTTTGAAGGAGCCTGCTTAATCAATGCAGGTGTAGCAAACCGCGTTTTAGTGTGTTTTGGAGATACCTATTGTAAAGTAAAAGACATTGACGATAGTGATCAAAAAGCTAATGCAGCATTGTTTGGTGATGGCGCTGGTGTTGTTTTATTAGAAAATCAAGAAAACTGTGCCCCAATTTACTTTAATGTCCAAGCCCATGGAAATTTACATAGTGTAATTCATGATACTAAGCATTCAGATAGAGTAGAGCGATTAAAAAAGGCTGTTGCTCTTGGCTTAGTTGATAAAACAGCACTTTTGCCATATCAAACTAAAGGTATTCAAATTGAAGGTACAGCAATTGCTTCTTATGCAATTGATAATGTGATACCAAATGTAAATGAACTATTATCTTTGGCAAATTTATCTAAGGATGATGTAGCTTTATTTTTATTACACCAAGCTAATAAAACCATATTAAAGGCTGTTGCTTTGAGTATGGATGTCCCTCAAGATAAGATCCCTTTTGTTGCGCAAAATACAGGCAATACTTCCTCTGCTTCATTAGCTTTGGCAATTTGTGAAAGCCAACAAGTTACAGACAAACTTAAAGATGGTTTAACTGTGTTAAGTGCCTTTGGTGTAGGTATGAATGTGGCAAGTATGCTCTGTGATTTATCAAAAACCACCGTATTAGAAGCTAAATACTTTTAAAAGGAGTTTATATGACTAAAGAGGAATTACTCAAAGGAATAATTGATACGATTGATCCTATGGATGAGATCACTCTTGATACAGAAATTGCTGAATGTGACGATTTAGACTCCTTAGGTCTTTTTAATATTGTTATGTATTTAAAAAGCAAAGGTATTTCAGTAAAGCTTGAGCATTTAGCTGCTTGTACCACTGTAGATGAACTTTTAGATATGGTTTTAGAGTCTTAAAGATAATAAGTAATGTTACCAAAACTTAGTATTGTTGATTTCTCATATCTAGACAAGACACAACTTCTTGAGATTTTGTCTTTAAGAAACAGTGATTATGTAAGAAACAGGATGGCAACTTCTGATGAAATTTTAGAAGATACACATCTTTTATTCTGTAAAAACTTAAAACAACGTACTGATGCTTTGTTTTGTGGAGTTTATCTTGAGGATAAACTTGTTGGTGTAATTGATTTAAAGGGCATTGATTTAAAATCTAAATCCTATGAGAGTGGTTGCTACTTTTGTAAGGATTCAAAAAATATAACCTATTTTGCAAATTTGGCAACCTTTATCATAGCTAAAGACATAGGTTTAACTAAAGCTACCTGCTATGTTAAAAAAGATAACATTCAAGCTGTTTTATTTAATACCATGAAATTAAGATATCGCACTACAAAAGAAACTGACGAGTTCTATTATTTTGAAAAAGATTTAGATACACCCAAAAATAGCATAGAAAATTTAAAAGCAAAAATTAGTTCAAGTTATGAGTTAGTAATTAACTTTAATAAAAGCAAATATGTAAATGATTAAAATTGATTTTAGATTTGATTCATTGATCTTAATGAAGCCTGTTAATGTGTTGGTTTTATTACCTAGTTCGTTAAAAGGCAAGCCTCCTTATAAATCGGTTTTAATGCTTCATTATGCGCTAGCAGATGCTTATACATTTTCAGAACAACTAAATCTTTTTTCAATTCCTGATAAGTATGGCTGTGCTTTGATTATCCCATCTCTTCCAAATTCTTTCTTTTTAGATACCAAAGAAGGAAATTACCAGTCTTTTATAGAAGGGGAATTATTAAGTGTAATTTCTAAGAATATAAATATCTCAAAAGAAATAGATGATAAATATTTATTAGGAATTTCAATGGGAGCTAATGGTGCTCTAAATGTCTTGCTCAATGGTAAGGAACATTTTTCAAAGTGTTCTTTAATATCTGGTTTTTATGATTTTAAAAATGACTACACAAAAGAATTAAAAGAAAAACAGCGCCAAGCATACTTGATGTACAACATTGTAAAATCTAAATCTAATAATTTGCTTTGTGATGATAATAGTAGTCTTTTAGATAGATATGAAATAAATAGCTTACTTGGGAATTTAGATAAAGATCCTTTAAAAAAGGTGAAAGATATAATTTTTTGTTGTGGTAGTTTTGATGCATTGTGTCTTTCTCAGAACAACTTTGTTTATGAAAAGATAAAAAGGATAAATCAAAACACAATAAATAAAATTTTAAAAGGATCCCATGATACTGAGACTTTTATAAAAGCTGTAAATTTTTCGTTAGAGCATTTTTTTTGAAAAGACAGTGTCGCTAAATAGGTAATTAGAACATGAAGAACATCTTTTGGGGAACTAGCTTAAGTGGAAAAATTAATCTAGATTTTTGGATTAGTGTTAACAAGTTACCAGATTATTTTTGCTGCAATGATCAATGCATGTGGGGAACTTATTTTCATGACATTTTAGTTATTAGTCCTAATGAATTAGAAAAAATTATTCACAAAGAAGATGTTTATGTTTATGTAACATCTTATGCGTTAACACAGATAAAAGAACAGTTAATATCATTAGGTTTAGGTGAATCTCATGTGATTAGATCTCAGTATCCTTATCACTATTTTTATGAGAATGAATATAAATATTTACTAAATAAGCCTTTACCAAAAGTTCAAATCAATAGAAATAAAAGGTTAGGATATATCTTTGATTTGTATGGTGGAACTATTTTGGCTGGGTCTCAAACATGGGTATATGCTCAGCAAAAAATACTTCAAGATAATGGAATTGAAGTTTCAACCATTTTACCTTCAGATGTGATTTATAAAAAAGATTTACTAAAAGCTCCAGCTAGAGTAATTGAACGCTCTAAAGAACATAGTTTTTATGACGGCTGTCTTTCATATCTTTTATCATCTGATTTAAATTCATTTGTGAATATGGATATCTGTGAGTCTTTTGTTGCATCGTGTAAGGCAAAAGAAGTTCTTGGATATTGTTTTACAAATATAGTAGTGGTACACGCAGATTATGAACCATACTATTGTAGCTTTGCTCAATTTGAACCTTATATTGATATTTATTTTGTAATTAGTGAAAAAATAAAACAAAACTTAATCAAAAAAGGTGTTCCTCAAGATAAACTTGTTAAGTTAGATTGGTCTGTAAATTTTAAGTTTAATAATAGACTTTATTCAAGTTCAAATAATCCGTTACAGATAATTTATTTTGGAAGATTAGCTGTATTTCAAAAGCGTTGTGATTTACTTATCCCGCTTGTTCAAAAATTGGATCAACTAGGTGTTAATTTTCATTTAAACATTGCTGGTTTTGGTAATTATGAGTCTGTATTAAAAGAAAAATTGTCAGAGTTAAACCTAGATAATCATGTGAAATTCTATGGTGAAGTTTTAACTTGCGATGTTGAGGACTTTTTAGAAAAACAAGATGTTTTTGTTAATTGTTCAGAATTTGAAGGTCATAGTGTTTCACAGTATGAAGCAATAGCCTGTGGTTGCGTTCCTGTGATTACAGATGTATCTGGAGCTGTTGATGATATTGATGTTGGTTATAACGGATTTATCGTTGAGAAAGGTGATATTGATTTGATGGCTCAAAATATTAAGAAATTAGATGATGATAGATCTCTACTTGAAATCATGGGATTAAGAGGAAGAATGAAAGTTTTAAAGAATAATTTTAAAGAAAATGCGTTATTAAAACTTTCTAAGGATTATAAAAAATGCCAAAAGTAAGTATTGTGCTACCTTCATATAATGGCTCGTCATTTATTAAAGATTCTATTCAAAGCGTATTAAATCAAACTTATCATGATTTTGAGTTAATTATAGTTAATGATTGTTCTACAGATGATACTTTAGAAATTTGCAATGAATATGCAAAGAAAGATAACAGAATAAAAATAATCTCTAATTCTCAAAATTTAAAACTTCCTGCAAGTCTTAACGTTGGATTTTCTCAAGCTAAAGGAGAGTATCTAACATGGACATCAGACGATAATATTTATAAAGAGAATGCCATTGAGAAAATGGTAAAAGCATTAGATTCTAATCCTAATACAGATTTAGTAAGTTTTGATTATGATTTTATAAAAGAAGATGGCTCTTTTGATAAAAGAGCATCTGCTATATATCCAACAAGAAAGCCTTGGCAACTTGCATTTATGTGCAATGTCGGTGCTTGTTTTATGTATACTAAGTCAATAGCTAAAAAGGTTGGCGAATATGATACTAATCTATTTTGTGCTGAAGACTATGATTACTGGTGTCGTATCGCAATTGAAGGCAATATAAAATATTTTGATGAATCTTTATACTATTACAGAAATAATTCTAAGAGTTTATCTGCTACAAAAAAGGATTTGATTGCACAGAAAACAGAACAAATTTTGGTAAAGTACTTAGCCACTATTTTAAAAAAATATGGTTTTACAGATACTCAAATCTGTAATGAACATATAAAAAGATGTGTTTTACTTAAAAATATTGAATTTTTAAAAGTATCTTTAAAGTTTAATTTTTGTAAAACCATAATGCTCCTTTTAAATGGAATAACTAAAGGTTTTTCTTTATATAAGATATTATTAAAAGCTCCCCTTAAATTACTCCGTAAAATTTACACAATAAAACTTGAAGAACAAAGTTCACTTGTAATATGGGGAACAAGTGGTTATGGAAAATTATTAAATTGTTTTTTCAAAGATAATTTTCCAAATAAAAAAATAGTTTGTTTTGTAAATACTTTTGTTGAAGATGATAATAATTCAAGTTTTTGCGAACTTCCTGTTTTATCTCCTAGAGCTGCATCAATAAAATATCCTAACGCTTGCTATATACTAGCTTCAGAGTTTTTTGAATCAATGCAATCTTTTGTCAAAGATAATAATTTACCAATTGCAAAAATTGTACTGTTATCAAATGAAGAACGATATTTAGAGAGATTAGTTGTGACATACTGTTCTAATCAAGATAAGCTTAGCTCCTTGTCTTATCTAGCAGCTCTCTCAATTTATAATTTAAGCTCAAGAGAATAGTTTTGAAGAATCTTTTATTTGTTTTAGGAACAAGACCTGAGGTAATTAAGTTAGCTCCTGTCATTTTGGAGTTTAAAAAGAGCTCTGAATATAATGTTATTATTTGTAATACAGAACAGCAAAAACAATTATCAAATCAAACATTAGATTACTTTTCATTAAAAGCTGATATAAGTTTAGATTGTATGAGAATCAATCAAACTTTAGGCGGAGTTCAATCTTTAATATTAGATTCGTTAGAAAAAGTTTTTAAAGACTATTCAATAGACGCAACTTTCGTTCAGGGCGACACAATGTCTGTATTTTGTGGAGCTCTTGTAAGCTTTTATAACAAAGTTCCTGTGTTCCATGTTGAAGCTGGTCTTCGTTCATATGATTTAACAGAACCATTTCCTGAAGAAGGTATTAGGCAAATGGTAAGTAGAATTGCATCTGTACATTTTTGTCCTACAAATGCAAATAAAGAATCTTTATTAAAAGAAAATATTGATGAAGATAAAATATATGTTGTTGGAAATACTGTTATAGATGCTCTTAACTGTCTATCTGATAAAGTAGTTGATGATTCATCTAAATTTTTTAAGCAACAAGGTTTAATTATCAATGATAAGATAGTTTTGGTTACAGCTCATAGACGAGAAAATCATGGTAATCGTTTAACAGATATTTTAAAAGCTGTAAAACATCTTTCTAATCAATTTTCGGATCATAGTTTTGTGATTCCTGTTCACCCTAATCCAAATGTAAAAGAAAAAATTAACTCAGAGTTAAAGGATCAGAAAAATATCTTTTTATTACCTCCATTAGAATACCCTCAATTAGTGTTTTTAATGAAAAGAGCTAAGCTTATTCTTACTGATTCTGGTGGAATTCAAGAAGAAGCCCCAACATTTAAATGTCCTTCCTTAGTTTTAAGATACGAAACAGAGAGACAAGAAGGTGTGAAATTAGGTTTTTCAAAGTTAGTTGGAGCTGATTTAAAAAATATTGTTGATGAATCATCTAAGATTTTATCTAGAGATATCCTAGACTCGAGAATAGATGTTCAAAATCCATATGGAGATGGGTTATCTGCCTCTAGAATTTTTTCAATTGTAGTTTGCTTGCTAGATAAATAATATTAACCTAAATCCCCTAATTTAATGTAGAGTATCACTCAAATTCTATCTAGGGGATTTTCTCTCCTCCCTTATTTAATCAACTTTTCATAAATTTTGTTACCCAAGGATCACTTTTACTTTATATACTCTACTATAACTACATATAGCAGACATTGGTCTATATAGAGAACGGCGATCTGTCAAGCAAATAATTTAAAAAACAT
>ERZ1034739.9-NODE-9-length-104596-cov-89.889259_pt1 | contig 104596 bp, 98 predicted proteins | sample MGYA00520636_ERZ1034739 | MGnify/ENA primary metagenome ERZ1034739 (study PRJEB33766, sample SAMN09781703) | gut metagenome | biome: gut microbiome | host: Homo sapiens | place: Madagascar | study: EMG produced TPA metagenomics assembly of the PRJNA485056 data set... | reverse complement strand
AACAATTCATCTCCCACCTAAAGAGGAAGGAGTCTTCTTGGAGATTTTAGATAAAGAAAAATAAAGGAAGCCTTCAACTATTCTTCATACTCTTCAAAACCAGAATCTACATCATAGTCTAAAGGGAACCAAGCAATAGCACCCTGACCTTCAGTATCTGGATCACGAGGCATTAATACAACTGCAAAAATACGGTCACCATCTTGAGGTTCTTCTGCGCCTTCTTGCATGTAAGCGATGAATACTTCAACATAGTCTTGCATGAGCTCTTCTTGGTCAAGACCAGTCTGTTCCCAATGGTACGCAGGAGGCACTATCGCCCCTTGATAACACATGTTGTTAGCTCGCATATCGTTGTATTCAACAATATCATCTTCGTTGATTTCATCGTTTTCTAAAGCTACAGGAAGAACTTCTTGTAACAAATTATTAGCTCTGTCTAAAACTTCTGATAATTCTTCATCTGAAAAATCTTCGAACTCCACAAATGCGGGTTCAACCATGTTTTCATCACTCATATTAGTCCTCACAAAAAAAAGCCGCCATCAACAAACTGCTGATGACAGCTATTATCATACCTTAAGTCTAAAATATAAAAAAGTTATTTACGCCCAGCGGATGCAACAACCACTTTGTCTTTACCCTTTACACGCATAAAGGCATAAGGTTTCTTTGAAATGCGAGTGTGTGTACCTTCAGCAACAGCTGGGTGCACTAAACGGAATTTTTGTAGCTTAGACCAGTGTGCAATAAGGCCCGCATTTTCAGCTTTTGATATATCATTCCAGTTCATGTCAGAACGTAATGACTGATCCATGTAACCACCGTGCTTCATGAGCTTACGACCAGATTCGTCGCCATAATAAGTCTGAACCTGACCTGGAAGCATTAAGAAGCTATTAGCAGCTCTCTTTTGGAAATCAAAATCCTGATAATCAGAGAAGAAGAGCTTGGTATCATGGGAAGAAATGTATGACAACACATTAAAGCCAGGGTCAGCTACAGCTTTGGCATAACGAGCGTAAGCAGTTTCAGCTGATGCCATACATTGAGCATCAACAGTCGCTTCCTTTTGGTAGTCAAAGTTAATTAAGCTCTGGAAACCGTTATTGAACCAAAGTGGATCTTTTACCACCCCTTGGTCATAAACTTCACCTACCATGAAGAATGGTAAGTCATCAAGCTTCTTAGTTGGATTTTCTGCCTTCCATTCTTTAAGAGCTACAGTAGCGCTATCGTGGAGCTTCTTCCAAGCGTAAGCATCAACATGCTTAACGGTATCACATCTAAAGCCATCAATACCAAACTTACGAACATAATAGCTATGCCAAGACACAAGGTAATCAACAACAGTAGCGTTGCTTAATTCCTTAGCATTAGTATCAGCCTTGTGCTTTAAAAATTCAGGCAAAGATACAGGAGTTAATTGTTCAGTCTTAAAGTCAGGTAAGCCCGCAATGGTTTCGGTAATTTCGCTATCACCTGATGGATCATAACCAGGAAGACCGGCACGCACCCATGATGGCCCCCACCACTTCTTCCAGGCAGGCTTGTTTTCACGATCAATATGACTATTCACAGAAGCCCAAGAAGCGAAATACCCCTTTGGCTTATAGTCGGAATAATCATCTGGTAAAGTTTCCTTGTTAATAATCAAGTCATCCATACCGAGATCTTGTAGATCTTTTAAGGTGATAGAACCGGCATGATTCATTACCACGTCAACTAAAACACGAATACCGCGTTTATGAGCTTCATCCACAAAACGCTGGAAATCTTCTTCTGTACCTAGGTTCTTATCAATTTTAGTAAAGTCTAAAGCCCAATACCCGTGGTAACCATAGAATGGGAATGACTGTTCAGTCCCACCACCAACAAAGCCATGAACCTGTTCTACAATTGGAGTAACCCAAATAGCGTTAGCACCGAGTGATTTGAGATAGTCGAGCTTTTGCACAATCCCACTAAAGTCACCACCATGCCAAGTACCGATGTTATCTTCACCATCAGACTTACGACCATATGAATGGTCATTTGAGGTATCACCGTTATTAAAACGGTCAGTTAAAAGGAAGTATACGTTGGCATTATTCCAGCTAAATGGAGCTTCAGTGTAGTTCTTTGCTTCTTCTAATAACAAAATACCTTCACTTTCAGGTGCAGGCTGCATAGTTACTTTACCGTTTTTAACTATCGCCACTTTACCACTATAGCTATCTCTAACTTTGGTGCCATTTGGCCAAGCTTTGGCTACTGGAACAGTTATAGGACCGCCATTCCACTTATCACATGGAATATCAGGAGGTAAGCGTTTAACCGCTACTTTCTTAGTTGAACGAAGAACCTTAATAGTTGGAACGTCTTTAGTGTAATCTAAAGAGAAATCGTAATTGCCTGACATGACAATACGAATCTTGAACGCACCCTTGGCGCCCTTTTGCATTTCAACTGGCGTACCAAACACGATAGGAGTATCAGCAGCCGGCCCAAAAGTTCCATCGACAGAACCTGTTGCATTACCAACATAGAATTCGTATTCACCCTTTTGCAATTCAACTGTAGCAACGTAATTGTTGTTCTTATTCTTAAGTTTAAACTCGTTATCAGATAGAGTCTTATTGCGAACGTACAAATATTCAGTAGTACCGTCGAACTTACCACTTAAAGTAGCAGATTTTGAAGCTGCGCTATTAATTTTTGTAGTCGTAGATGAGGCACCATCAGTATTGCTATTGCAAGCTGCAAGTGAAAGCAAAACCGCCCCACAAAGTGCCTTAAGTGCTAAATTTTTCATAAATAACCTTAAACAAGTTTACCCATAGTATAGAAGTTGGCATCACCTGCGTGGTGAATGCAACTATGATGTGAATCGGAAGAGATAACGATGTTGTTGTCTTTAAAATAAAAGTCTTGAGCTGTAGCCTTAATAACTTCACAGGCGACTAGATCGTAGCTAGCTAAAGCAAGGTCTTTTATAACGCGACATTCTAACCAAGCCACGCAACCATCGATTAAAGGCGCTTTAACGGCACTCCCTAGTGTATATGGAATTGAAAAATCACGGAATTTATCAACCTTATCACCATGACAAGACCCAACTTTTAACAACAAATCTTTTTGGGCTGCGCATGGAATATTAACAACTAACTTTTCTGATTCTTCCGCGTATTTTCTGGTAATAGATTCAGCAGAGAGTACTAACAGAATCTTTGAAGGATTAAAATCAAGCGCGCAATTCCAAGCATTAGTCATAACATCAAACTTACCATCTAATGACGCGCTCACCATCACAACAGGGCCATTTCCCAAAAGCTTATAGGCTTTTTCAACAGGAACATCAATTTTCATTACAAGCTCCTAAAGCTCAAAATTAACTAACTATTATCAAAATAAATAACTAAAAAATAAAGAATAATAGCCAATTAATGTGAACAAAAACAAAAAGAGGAGCCAAAGCTCCTCTTTTTTTAAAATAGACCGTTTAATTCAAACTAGAGTTTAGAATTTGTGTACGGAACTTCAGGCGCATTAAGTTCAACTGGAGGCCAGTTTTCAAGGCGCATACCAAGAACCAAACCTTCCTGAGCAAGAACATCCTTAATTTCAGAAAGAGATTTCTTACCAAGATTAGGAGTCTTAAGAAGCTCAACTTCAGTACGCTGAACCAAATCACCAATGTATCTAATACCTTCAGCCTTAAGACAGTTAGCAGAACGAACAGTAAGTTCAAGTTCTTCAACTGGCTTAAGAAGCTTAGGATCAATCTTAGGAGCCACCTCTTCCGCAACAACAGGTTCAGACACAGCGTGAATGTCGATAAATGCTTCAAGTTGTTCGTGGAAACAAGTTGCAGCACACATTAAAGCATTGCTTGGAGTAACAGTGCCATCAGTTTCCAAATTGATAACCAAACGTTCTAAATCAGAACGCCCCTGAAAATCAGCAATCTTTTCAACATGGAAAGCAACATTCACAACAGGGCTATATGTAGCATCAACAAGCAAACGAGCAAGATGATTTTCAACCTTACCATGAGCATTACCGTTAGCATCAATCACTTCGTGATGAACACGAAGGTCAGCACGGTCATAACCACGACCACGGTTAACGTGAAGCTTAACAGTCAAAGGCTTGTCACGTGAAGTAACATGGCAAAGAACAAGCTCAGGATTTAAGATTTCAACACCAGCAGGACAGTAAATATCACCCGCGGTAACAGGACCAACATAATCGGTCTTTGCCTTTGTATTAACAATAGGCGCATCTTCAGTTACAGGGTTGTTGATATTGATATAAAGCTCAGCAGAATCAATAGATTGAGTACTAATATTTACAGCAACTTTCTTTAAATTAAGAAGAAATATTAGGATATCTTCCTGCAGACCTTCTTTGCTTGAGTATTCATGCAGGACATCATTAATTTCACAAGAATAAATGGCACAGCCTGGAATTGAGGATAATAAAATACGACGAAGAGTACTACCTAAAGTCTGTGCAAAATTAGGTTCGAACGGCTCAAGAGTAATTACAGACTGAGTATTAGAAAGGATATCAAATTTCGCTTCCTGAGGTCTGAAAGAATCTGTTAAAAAATCCAAGATAGAATCCTCTGATATGGTTGCATGCAGCAAAATGATAACGGAAATTTAATCCGTACAGATCCCTTGATTATATAAAAAAACAGCTTTTCAGTCAAGGAATTATAAAAATCAGAAAATAAAAGAGTACACCTGCTAGGTGTACCCTTCTACGAATTTAATAAGCACTAAACTTATTCAGCAGCTTCAACTTCATCAGCCTTTGGAGCTGGTTGGTCAACGAGCTGAACGTAAGCCATTTGAGTCATATCGCCAGGACGTAAACCGCACTTAAGAATGCGAGTATAACCACCCTGACGAGATTCACAACGCTTTGCAATATCATTGAAAAGCTTGGTTACGATATCTCTGTTGCGAGTACGGGCAAAAACTAAACGACGGCCTGCAACGGTATCATTATTCTTTGCAAGAGTAATGAGGCGTTCAGCAACAACGCGTAATTCCTTTGCCTTAGGAAGAGTAGTCTTAATTGTCTCTTCCTTTAAAAGAGCAACAGCCAAAGAACGGAGTAAAGCAGCACGGCTACTACCGTTGCGGTTTAACTGACGACCGCTCATACGATGACGCATGGTAAATTCCTTATAAAAAACTTAAATTAATATTAATGACTTTCTACGAATGGTTCTGCTGGAGGCCAATTTTCAAGGCGCATACCAAGAGTTAAACCACGCTGGGCAAGCACGTCTTTAATCTCGTTAAGAGACTTACGTCCGAGATTAGGAGTCTTTAACAACTCAACTTCAGTGCGCTGCACCAAGTCACCAATTAATTGAATTTGTTCAGCCTTAAGACAATTTGCAGAACGTACAGTAAGTTCAAGATCGTCAACCGGACGCATCAAAGTAGGATCCGGAGCAGGAACATGAGCTTGCTCTACTGGAGCAGCAGTCTTAACAGCATCTAAATCTACGAAAGAATATAGCTGTTCACGAAGTAATTTAGCAGCATTGCGAATAGCTTCTTCAGGATCCACTACACCATTAGTTTCAATATCAACTACAAGTTTGTCGAGATCAGTACGTTGTTCAACGCGAGCTGCTTCAACTTCGTAATTTAAATAGTGAATTGGAGTATAGTTAGCATCAATTAACATGAAGCCTTCTTCACGCGGTGCACTCTGTCTTACCGGATCAGTTGCAGGTACGAAACCACATCCTCTTTGAACAAGCATAGTCATGGAAACAGCGGACTTAGCAGAGTTCAAGTGACAAATTACGTGGTCAGGATTTTTAACCTCAACCGAGCTAGGGCAGACTAAATCACTTGCAGTAACAGGGCCTGTTCCAGTTTTAGACAAAGAAATTGTAACTTCTTTTACGTCTTGATCTTGAATATTCACACATACACCTTTGAGGTTTAGTAAAACTTCAAGAATATCTTCCTGGATATCAGCTTTAACACTATATTCATTGTCCACACCATCAATTTTAACTTGAGTGATGGCACAACCCGGAAGTGAAAGAAGCAAACAACGACGGAGTGCTTGACCCAAAGTATTCCCAAATCCACGTTCTAAAGGTTCTAAAACAACCTTGGCATGAACTGGAGAAACTAAGTCGATCACAACCTGTTTTGGTTTTAAAAAGTCTGTTACAGAGCCCAAAATTACACCCTCTTTTCGAGACTAGATTATTTAGAGTAAAGTTCGACGATAAGCTGTTCTTTGATATCATCAGGAAGTTCAGAACGTTCTGGCTTGTTCTTATAAACACCAGACATCTTATCTGCGTCAACTTCAATCCAAGTAGGCTTTTCACGATTCTTAGAAAGATCAAGAGCAACCTTGATACGATCCTGATTCTTAGCCTTTTCACGAACAGCAATCACATCTTCAGGAGCAACCTGGTATGATGGAATGTTTACTACTTTACCGTTTACTGTAATAGCCTTGTGGCTTACGAGCTGTCTTGATTCAGCACGAGTAGAGCCAAAGCCCATACGGTAAACTACGTTGTCGAGACGACCTTCAAGAAGCTGAAGGAGGTTTTCACCGGTGTTACCACCAGCACGTGAAGCAGACTTGTAGTAGTTGCTGAACTGACGTTCAAGCACACCATAGATTCTACGAACTTTCTGCTTTTCACGAAGCTGTACGCCGTATTCAGAAGTACGAGGTTTGTTAGCACCGTGCTGACCAGGAAGAGTTGCGTTCTTTTTGCACTTATCGGTGTAGGTCTTAACACCAGACTTTAAGAACAAGTCACAGCCTTCACGACGGCTCAGCTTTAAGGATGGACCAATATATCTTGCCATTTATTTTTCTCCATTAAACCAAGAAACGACTATACACGACGCTTCTTTGGTGGGCGGCAGCCATTATGAGGAATAGGGGTAACGTCAGTGATATTAGTAATCTTATAACCAATAGCATTGAGAGCACGAATTGAAGATTCACGCCCTGGGCCTGGACCCTTAACGAGAACTTCAAGGTTCTTTACACCATATTCCTTGGCAGCTTCACCAGCACGCTCTGCAGCAACCTGAGCAGCGTATGGAGTAGACTTACGTGAACCACGGAAGCCAGAACCACCAGCGGTAGCCCATGAAAGAGCATTACCCTGACGATCTGTAATGGTAACGATAGTGTTATTGAAGGAAGCATGAACGTGAGCGATACCGTCAGCAACCTGCTTCTTTACACGCTTACGAGCGCGAACGTTTTGAGCAGCTTTAGCCATGATTTAACCTCGATTACTTCTTAATAGCCTTGCGCGGACCCTTACGAGTACGTGCATTGGTCTTAGTACGCTGACCGTTTACAGGGAGACCCTTACGGTGACGCATGCCACGGTAGCAACCAAGGTCCATAAGACGCTTGATATTCATGGAAATTTCACGACGAAGGTCCCCTTCAACGGTGTACTTAGCCACCTCTTCACGAACCTTGTCAAGTACTGACTCATCTAAATCTTTAAATTTAACATCCTGAGCAATGCTAGCGTTAGCACAAATATTTTTGGCAATAGCAGGGCCAACACCAAAAATAGATTGAAGAGCGATAACAGCATGCTTATTATCAGGAACGTTAATACCAGCTATACGGGCCACTATAAACTCCTAAATTAAGTTATAAAAAATACCCACCGCAAAGCCCGTTAGGATACGCGGGGGCGCTTAGTGCACATTTAAAAAACTGCAAGTTCCACATTATACAGAACTTGCAGTTCAAATGCAAAGATTAAATTTCTATCAGAAGACAGAAAAATTAACCCTGACGCTGTTTGTGTTTTGGATCTGAACAAATAACACGAACAACACCGCCACGTCTAACGATCTTACAGTGACGGCACATCTTCTTTACTGAAGCACCAACTTTCATGATTAACTCCTGTTGATGAAAGGCCTAACGCCCATAATTTATTAAATTTGCCTTCTTAAGCACATCACCATACTGGTATGAAGCCATGTGACTTGAAAGCTGAGCCATAAAATCCATAATAACAACTACAATAATGAGCAACGAAGTACCACCAAAGTAGAATTGTACATTAAAGAAGTTCATTAGCACCTGCGGAACCAAGCACACAAACACCATATAGAGTGAGCCTGCCAAAGTGAGACGAGTCATAACCTTGTCAATGTGTCTAGCTGTCATTTCGCCTGAACGAATACCAGTAATAATCGCCCCATTCTTCTTCAAGTTTTCAGCTATTTCACGTGGATTAAATACCATCGCTGTATAGAAGAAACAGAAGAACACAATTGCTACAGCATACAAAAGCTCATAAAGCGGCTGACCTGGTGAGAGAAGCATAGATACTTCTTGTAAAATATTCGCAAATTGGCCTTGCCCTTTCCCGAACCAAGCAGCAATAGTACTTGGGAAGAGGATAATGCTTGACGCAAAGATTGCAGGAATAACACCAGACATATTAAGCTTTAAAGGCAAATGCTGAGATGGAGGACTGAAAACACGATTTCCGCTTTGACGTTTCATATAACTAACTGTAATACGACGCTGACCTCTTTCAACGAAGACAACGAAATAAGTAACAGCAGCTACAACAGCCAAAATGACAAAAAGACCAATTATTGAAAGTTCACCCTGACGAGTCTGCTCAAGAGTAGCAGCAATAGCATGAGGCAAGCCAGCAACGATACCAGCAAAAATCAACAGTGAAATACCGTTACCGATACCACGTTCTGTGATTTGTTCCCCTAACCACATCAAGAACATAGTCCCTGTAGTTAAAGAAATAGTTGCCACAACTACGAACTGCCAACCAAGGTTAGCTTCATCAACCAACCCTGGAATCATATTTGGCAAACCGTAAGCAATACCAGACGCTTGGAGCAAACCTAAAATGAGAGTACCCCATCTGGTATACTTTGTAATGGTTCTTCTGCCAGACTCCCCTTCTTTCTTCAACTCAGCCAATTTTGGATTAATAACTGACATAAGCTGAATGATAATAGAAGCGGAGATATAAGGCATTATACCTAAGGCTAAAATGGACGCACGAGACAAAGCACCGCCGGAAAACATATTGAACATCCCAAGGACGCTGCCGTCCTGGGATTCAAACATTTTTTCAAGAACGTCGGTGTTAATTCCAGGAACTGGGATAAAGGAACCAAAACGAAATACTACGAGACCAATAATCACAAACATTAAGCGATTAAAGAGCTCACTTTTTCCACCTGTGTTACCTTGTCTACCTGGTTTAGCTACCATTTTAACGTCCTTATTCTTCTACCTTGCCACCTGCGGCTTCGATAGTAGCCTTGGCACCCTTAGTGACACCGAGACCACGTACAGTTACAGCCTTAGTAAGTTCTGGTTTCTTAGAAAGAACAATCTTAGCACGTTCAAAATTGTTAGAAATAATGTCCGCCTGCTTTAAAGTAGCAAGAGTGATTTCATTACCTTCAACCTTGTTGAGATCGTTCAAAGAAACTTCTGCAGTTACAGCAGCAAGTCTTGAATAAAAACCAAACTTAGGAAGACGAATCTTGATTGGCATCTGACCGCCTTCGAACCCTGGACGAGTCCCGCCACTCTTACGAGCGCCAGCACCCTTGATACCACGGCCAGAAGTCTTACCGATACCAGAACCGATACCACGACCTACTCTGATCTTCTTCTTCTTGGAACCTTCAGCTGGAGAAAGAGTATTTAAACGCATAATTATTCCTCCACCTTAACCATATAGTAAACCTTGTTGATCATACCACGGTTAGCTGCATTATCTACAACTTCAACGGTGTGACCAATACGACGTAAGCCAAGACCCTGTACAGTAGCAACATGGGATGGTTTACGACCAATAAGACTCTTAGTCTGAGTTACTTTAATAGTCTTTGCAGCCATTTCTTACTCCGTAATCTGTTCAACAGTAAGACCGCGCTTTGCAGCAACGTCCTTTGGAGACTTCATAGAAGCAAGGGCACTTACAGTTGCACGAACGATGTTGTTAGGATTGGTTGAGCCGTAAGCCTTAGCCAATACGTTGCGAACACCAGCAACTTCAAGAACTGCACGCATAGCACCACCCGCAATAATACCGGTACCTTCAGAAGCAGGCTTCATAAATACTGTAGAACCAGCATGTGAACCCTTAACTTCGTGGAAGAGAGTGCCATTGTTGAGCTCAATTACATTAGCGTTGATATTACGCTTAGCCTGTTCCATTGCCTTTGAAATAGCAGCAGGAACTTCGCCAGCCTTACCGTAACCATAACCAACGCGACCATTGCCGTCGCCAACTACAGTCAGAGCGGTGAATGAGAAAATACGACCACCCTTAACAACCTTCGCTACACGGTTAACCGCTACGAGTTTTTCCTGCAGTTCAGTAGCTTGAGATTCATTTTTAGCCATTCTCATTACACCTTAGAGCTTAAGACCAGCTTCACGAGCTGCATCTGCAAGAGCAGATACACGGCCATGATACTGGAAACCAGAACGATCGAAAGCAACCGCAGTAACATCCTTAGAAAGTGCACGTTCAGCAATTACCTTGCCTACAACCTTTGCAGCTTCCTGATTACCGGTATACTTTACCTGCTGTGCAATTTCCTTTTCAAGGGTAGAAGCACAGACTACAACTTGACCTTCGTTGTTGATTACTTGCGCGTAAATGTGGCGCGGAGTACGAAAAACAACGAGGCGGGTAGCACCCAATTCATGCATCTTAACGCGAGCTTTAGTAGCACGGCGAAGACGAGCTGTTTTCTTATCCATTGCTTAATCCTACTTCTTCTTAGCTTCTTTGATATGAACAATCTCATCAGCATAACGAACACCCTTCCCCTTGTAAGGTTCTGGCGCACGAAGTGCTCTGAGGTTAGCTGCAACCTGACCAAGAACAGCCTTATCTGCACCCTTAAGTACGATTTCAGTCTGACTTGGACACTGAGCAGTAACACCTGCAGGAAGTTCATAATCAACAGGATGTGAATAACCGAGGTTAAGGTTGATTACATTGCCCTTAACCTGAGCACGATAACCTACACCTACAAGAGTAAGCTTTCTTTCGTAGCCCTTGTCAGCACCTACAACCATGTTGTGAACGAGTGCTCTAGCTGTACCAGCCTGAGCATTGGCCTGAACAGATTCGTCCTTTGGAGAGAAGAGAACTTCGTTGTTTTCGATCTTGGCACAAACTAAGTTGTTTATGCTAAGAGAAAGAGTAGCGCTCTTGCCCTTTACAGTTACGTTCTGCTGGTCAATTGTTACAGTAACACCTGCAGGAATAACAACAGGAGACTTAGCAACACGTGACATATTATTATTCTCCCATTAAGCAACGTAGCATACAACTTCACCGCCAATGCCACTCTTACGAGCTGCGCGGTCGGTCATAATGCCTTTAGAAGTAGAAATTACAGCGATACCAAGACCGTTCATGATCTTAGGTAATTCGGTGCAGCTCTTGTAAATACGAAGACCAGGACGTGATACACGCTTGATCATTTCAACTACAGGCTTACCCTGGTAGTACTTTAATTCGATTTCAAGAACCTTCTTAACATCACCAGTTACGGTAACGTTTGATACATAGCCTTCTGCCTTGAGAAGATTTGCGATAGCAAGCTTCTGCTTAGAAGATGGCATAGATACCGCAACCTTGCCGGCAGCCTGGCCGTTACGGATGCGAGTGAGTAAATCCGCAATTGGATCTTGCATACTCATAATCAATCTCTCCTAGTAGATTACCAGCTAGCCTTTTTAAGACCAGGAATTTCGCCTCTCATCATGTGTTCGCGAACTTTGATGCGACACATACCAAACTTACGCAGATAGCCATGTGGACGGCCAGTAACACTACAACGGTTACGCTGGCGGCACACGCTTGAATCACGTGGAAGAGTCTGAAGCTTCAGAACTGCAGCCCAACGTTCTTCATCAGAAGCGGTAACACTAGAAATGATTGCTTTAAGCTTTTGACGCTTTTCAAAATACTTGTCAGCAAGGAGTTCGCGCTTTAATTCGCGCATCTTCATAGATGTCTTTGCCATGATTTAACCTTACTTGCGGAATGGGAAATTAAAAGCAGCTAAAAGAGCGCGTGCTTCGTCATCAGTCTTTGCAGAAGTAGTGATGGTCACATCCATACCACGGATTGCGTCAACCTTGTCGAATTCAATTTCAGGGAAAATGATCTGTTCACGTACGCCCATTGAATAGTTGCCACGGCCATCGAAAGACTTTGAACTTACACCACGGAAGTCGCGAATACGCGGCATAGCAATGCAAATTAAACGTTCTAAGAAATCCCACATGCGTTCGCCACGTAAGGTAACCTTACAGCCGATCGGATAGCCTTCACGAATCTTAAAGCCCGCTACGGATTTACGAACTTTAGTGATTAATGGCTTCTGGCCAGAAATAGCAGTCATATCTTTAACTGCGTTTTCAAGAACCTTCTTATCAGCCACGGCTTCACCGACACCCATGTTAAGGGTGATCTTTTCGATCCTAGGGACTTGCATGACAGTCTTGTAACCAAACTGTTCAGTCAACTTCTTGATTACTTCTTGTCTATAAATATCATGCAGTTTCGCCATTGTTAAAACTCCAAATTTTATTTAACAAGTTCATTATTAGACTTGAAGAAACGAACCTTTTTGTCGCCTTCAAATCTGAAACCAACACGATCTGCCTTCTGGGTAGAAGGGTTATAGATCGCTACGTTTGAAACATCGATTGGGGCTTCTTTTTCAATAATGCCACCAGCGATACCTAATGCAGGATTAGGCTTCTGATGCTTCTTGACAAGATTAACGCCTTCGACAACGACCTTGTGTTCGTCAACGAGAACGCGAAGTACCTTACCGGTCTTCTTTAACTTCTTGTCCTTACCTGCAATTACAATAACTTCGTCACCACGACGGATTTTAGCTGCCATTGTTCTGACTCCTTAAAGTACTTCTGGAGCTAATGAAACGATCTTCATGAAGCGTTCAGTACGCAATTCACGAGTAACCGGTCCAAAGATACGAGTACCAATTGGTTGAAATTGGCCGTTTAAAAGAACAGCCGCATTACGGTCAAAACGAATGACAGAACCATCCTGACGGCGAACACCTTTCTTAGTGCGAACTACAACTGCGTTAACTACGTCACCTTTCTTAACTTTCCCGCGTGGGATAGCTTCCCTAACAGAAACCTTGATAACGTCACCTACACCGGCATAACGACGATGTGAACCACCAAGAACCTTAATACACATTACACTACGAGCGCCAGAGTTATCGGCGACATCTAGCATACTCTGCATCTGGATCATGATAATGCTCCACTCTAAAATGATTAAACCAAACTCCTGCAACCAAATTGCAAGAGCGCGTAATCATAACATAAAAGTGAACTTAATCAAAGGATTTTTTTGATGAAGTTCAAATTGATAAAATAAAAGAGCTACCAAAGATGGTAGCTCTTTTGCGTTTAAGTTTAAAAACTTAGGATCGATTACTTAATAACGCGAACTAAAGTCCAAGCGATAGTCTTAGAAATAGGACGACATTCCTTGATTTCTACGATATCACCAGTCTTAGCGGTGTTTTCAGTATCCTGAACGTGAAGCTTAGTAGTACGCTTTACGATCTTGCCGTAAACCGGATGCTTAACCTTACGTTCAACAGCAACAACGATAGCTTTTTCCATCTTGTCACTAACAACGCGACCCTGTAAAATACGAGTAATTGAACCCATTATTCACCTGCCTTATTAGATACGGAAGCGATAACAGTCTTTACACGTGCTATGTCGCGACGTACTTTCTTCAAGTTAGCTACGTTTGAAAGCTGACCAGCCTTAAGCTGAAGCTTAAGATTAAACTGCTCACGTAACAAATTAGACAACTCTGCATTGAGTTCTTCAACACTCTTTGCTTTAAGTTCTTTTGCAAACATTATAATACCGCCTTACATACGAAAGTGGTCTTTACAGAAAGTTTGGCAGCAGCAAGTTCAAATGCTTCTCTTGCCAATTCTTCAGGAACTCCACCGAGTTCAAAAAGAACCTTGCCTGGCTGAATTGGGCAAACCCAATATTCAACGTTACCCTTACCTTTACCCATACGAACACCAAGTGCCTTTTCGGTAATTGGTTTATCAGGGAATACACGAATGTAAACCTGACCCATACGCTTAGTAGCACGGGTGAAAGCACGACGGGCCGCTTCGATTTCACGAGCAGTAATCTGACCACGTGAAACAGCCTTAAGGCCGAACTGACCGAAACTTACTTCGCCGCCTGCATAAGCAAGACCGCGGTTACGACCCTTGTGAGTCTTGCGGAATTTTGTACGCTTTGGTTGTAACATTTCCGTTCTCCTTACTTAGTCGCCTGAGCGGCACCGGCATTACGCTGCTGGTGACGTGGCTTCTTCTTGTTTGCAGGAGCCTGTTCTGGCTGCTGAGCATCAAGTGGAAGACCACCTAAGATCTCACCCTTGAAGATCCATACCTTAACACCAATTACACCGTAAGTGGTATTAGCTTCAGATACTGCATAATCAATATCAGCACGAAGAGTATGGAGTGGAACGCGACCTTCACGGAGCCATTCAGAACGAGCAATTTCAGCACCGCCTAAACGACCACTAGCTTCAATCTTAACACCCTTTGCCCCAGCACGCATTGCAGACTGGATAGCCTTCTTCATTGCGCGACGGAACATAACACGGTGTTCAAGCTGATTAGCAATGCTATCAGCAACAAGCTTAGAATCAAGTTCTGGCTTATGAACTTCCTGAATTGCAAGCTGAGCTGGAACGCCAGCGATAGCAGCAACCTTGTTACGGAGTGGTTCAATAGCAGCACCCTTCTGACCGTAAACCGCACCTGGACGAGCAGTGTGGATAGTTACCTTAATGCTCTTAGCAGGACGGTCAATAACGATCTTAGATACAGATGCGTCCTTGAGTTCCTTGGTTAAATATTCACGAACCTTGAAATCGCGGTACAGATTGTCAGCGAAATCAGCTTTGTTAGCATACCAAGTAGAGTTAAACTGCTTGGTAATCCCTAAACGAATGCCGTTTGGATTAACTTTTTGACCCATTGCTTACTCCTAACGCTTATCAGACACAACAAGGGTGACGTGAGACGTACGCTTTGTGATACGGTCTGCGCGACCCTTAGCACGAGCGCGAATACGCTTAAGTGAAGGACCTTCGTCAACCATAATCTGAGAAACGTATAAAGAATCAGCATCAGCGCCAACATTGTGTTCGGCATTTGCAATTGCTGATTTTAAAACCTTTAAAATAAGGGCAGCAGCCTTGCGTGGGCTAAACTGTAAAGTATACAGTGCCTGGCTTACTGGCATACCGCGTACCTGATCGGCAACTAAACGTGCTTTCTGAGCAGATGTACGGGCATAACGGTGAATAGCTTTAGCTTCCATTATAACTCCTTAAACTACTTGCTAGCTGCTTTATCAGCAGCGTGACCGCGGAAAGTACGTGTTGGGGCGAATTCCCCTAGCTTGTGACCGACCATTTCATCAGATACGTATACTGGTACGTGCTGACGACCATTATGGACAGCGATGGTCAAACCGATCATACTAGGAATGATTATTGAACGACGGGACCAAGTCTTAACAGGCTTCTTATCACCGCTTTCCACCGCTTTCTCTACCTTCTGCAGCAAGTGTTGGTCAATAAATGGACCTTTCTTGAGCGAACGTGGCATGGTTATACCTCTTTACTTATTATTTATCACGACGACGAACAATGTACTTGTCAGTACGCTTATTCTTACGGGTCTTGTAACCCTTACAAGGAGTACCCCAAGGAGATCTTGGCTGAATACCCTTATTACGACCTTCACCACCACCATGTGGGTGATCAATTGGGTTCATAGACATACCACGAACGGTAGGTCTGATACCGCGCCAACGATTAGCACCGGCCTTACCTAACTGACGAAGCATGTGTTCTGAATTACCAACTTCACCGATAGTAGCACGACTGTCAGCGAGTACACGACGCATTTCGCCTGAACGCATACGAAGAGTTACATAATCACCTTCGCGAGCAAGAATCTGACAGAAAGCACCAGCTGAACGAGCAAACTGAGCACCTCTACCTGGATTCAATTCAACAGCGTGTACATTAGTACCAACTGGGATGTTACGAAGTGGAAGAGCATTACCTACCTTGATTGGAGCATGCACACCAGATTCGATGAGGTCACCTTGAGCCAAACCCTTTGGAGCAAGGATGTAGCTACGAACGCCGTCTGCATAAAGCACGAGAGCGATATGTGAACTGCGGTTTGGATCATATTCAATACGTTCAACTTTAGCAGGAATACCGTCTTTAGTACGCATGAAATCGATAACACGATACTTCTGCTTGTGGCCACCACCGATGTGACGGGTAGTGATACGACCAAAATTATTACGACCGCCGGTCTTGCGCTTTTCACATACGAGAGAAGCGACAGGAGCACCCTTGTAGAGTTCCGGAGTCACGATCTTTACAACGTGACGACGGCCTGCGGATGTTGGCTTGCAACTTACAATTGCCATTTTTTTGACTCCTACTCAGCGGTATTCTGACCGAAATTAATTGTCTGACCTGGCATTAAGGTTACATAAGCCTTTTTCCAGTCCTGACGACGGCCCATACGGTTACCGGTACGCTTAACCTTACCGCGAACATTTAGTGTATTTACAGACTTAACTTTAACGTCAAAAATCTGTTCTACAGCAAACTTGATTTCATCCTTAGAAGCTGATGGAAGAACCTGCAATACGAATACATTCTTTGCAGATACTAAGTTAGCCTTTTCGGTGATAATCGGGGTCTTTACAATGCTGTAAAGGCGAGACTGATCCATTGCGCTTAGCATGCTAACATCTCCTCAATCTTCTTAACGGCAGCTGAGGTTACCAAAACCTTGTCGTGAGCAATAAGGTTAACAGGGTTAAAACCTGAACCAAGAACGTCACAAACATCAACCTTATAAAGGTTACGAGCAGAAAGGGTTAATGCTTCTTCATATTCTGAAGTAACAATTAATACATCCTTGAGCTGCATTTCATTCAACTTGTTGGCAAGTACTTTGGTCTTGATCTGATCAACAGAGAAAGTATCAACTACAACGAGACGATCCTGACGAACGAGTTCGCTAAGGATGCTACGAAGAGCAACACGATACATCTTCTTGTTAACCTTCTGTTCCCAATTCTGTGGCTTAGCAGCAAAAGTAGTAGCACCACCGCGCCATAATGGAGAACGGATTGAACCAGCACGTGCACGGCCAGTACCCTTCTGACGGAATGGCTTCTTACCGCCACCAGAAACTTCAGAACGAGTCTTCTGAGCCTTTGAACCCTGACGAGCAGCATTCATGTATGCAACAACAACTTGATGAACAAGAGCTTCGTTATAATCGCGACCGAAGGTTTGTTCAGAAACCTGAAGTGGGCTTGCGCCTACCATCTTTAATTCCATGACTATCCCCTCGCTTACGCTTTAACACTTGGCTTAACAATAACGTCACCGTTAATAGCACCTGGAACAGCACCCTTAACGAGAAGAACGTTACGTTCAACATCTACACGTACTACATCGAGACACTGAACAGTAACACGTTCAGCACCCATGTGACCACACATACGCTTGCCCTTGAACACACGACCAGGGGTCTGGTTTTGACCAGTAGAACCTGGAACACGGTGAGAACGAGAGTTACCGTGAGTCATATCCTGAGTACGGAAGTTATAACGCTTAACAGTACCAGCAAAACCCTTACCTTTAGAAGTACCGGTAACATCAACTTTCTTAACGTCGTTGAAAATTTCAACCTTAACTTCGGTACCAGTAGTGTAGTTTGCGATATCTGCTTCAGGAATACGGAATTCCCACAAGCCACGACCAGCTTCAACGTTTGCCTTAGCAAAAACGCCAGCTTCTGGCTTGCTTAAACGACTAGCCTTCTTTGAGCCAGTAGTTACCTGAATAGCACAGTAACCATCGGTTTCGTTAGACTTAACCTGAGTTACACGATTTGCTTCAACTTCTATAACAGTCACAGGAACAGACTTGCCATCTTTATTGAAGATGCGAGTCATGCCGAGCTTGCGACCGATTACACCAATTGACATTGTTTAATACCTCATTAACCCAAGCTGATCTGAACATCAACACCAGCTGCGAGATCAAGACGCATTAAAGCATCAACTGTCTTGTCAGTGTGTTCTACGATATCCACAAGACGCTTGTGGGTACGAATTTCGTACTGATCACGCGCATCTTTGTTTACGTGTGGAGAAATCAGTACAGTAAAGCGTTCCTTGCGGGTTGGAAGTGGGATTGGACCACGAACCTGTGCGCCGGTGCGCTTAGCAGTTTCAACTATTTCTTCTGTTGACTTGTCGATTAAACGATGATCGAAAGCCTTAAGACGAATACGAATTCTTTGGTTCTGCATTTTGCCAGAGCTCCAAATGGTTAAAAGAACATAAACAAAATCCGCCTTCTCGCTTTCCCTTCCTTATGAAAAAAATCATCAGGAATATGAGCAAGAGGAGATTCTGCGGTAAATCCCTAAATATCTTAGGGGGTCAGTGTCTATATCAGACACACTCGTGAGAGAGTTTTTACATTATAAAGATGTTTAATTTTTATGCAACTTAAATTTTCTACTTTCGTCACAAAATATTAAAAGTTGCTTTAGCCCATGTTTTATCGACTTAAATTGTCTTAGAATCCTGTTTCTCGGAGATAGAATCCATATAATGTATCCAATAGAATAACTACAGAAAATCGCATTAAAACTCGGGATATTCTCACAGTCTTTTTACCAATCTATAGTCATAATTTTTTTGCGCAGTGTTTAATAAAATCCAAACATAAAAAATTAGTAAAAAATCCCTATCTATTGGGTCTGAAATAGACAGGGATTTATCATATTATTCATGTAACAAAACTATTCACCGTTAAATGGTTAAAGTTTAGTTAATTCTTTGGTTTAAATAATTTTATAGCTTATCTAGTAGCTAATCTTTGTTGCATAAAAGCAATGGCGCTCTTAATTTGGGTTAATGAAACACCACCCTTTGCACATCTCTTAGCTAAGATTGATTCAATTTGTAAAATTGGATACACGTCATCACTAACCTTATCGCTAAACTTGTTAAATTCAGCTACTGACAAGTCTTCGAGAGGTTTGCCTACAGAAATTGCATACACCACAGTTTCACCTACAATGTGGTGAGCTTCGCGGAATGGAATTCCCTTGCTTACAAGGTAATCTGCCAATTCAGTTGCATTAGAGTAACCACCCTTAGCAGCTGCTAATACTCTTTCCTTACGCACAACGATACCTTCAAAGACTAAAGCAGCCATATCAAGACAATCGTGCCAAGTATCAAGTGCATCAAATAAACCTTCTTTGTCTTCTTGCATATCTTTGTTATATGCTAAAGGCAAAGCTTTGAGCGTAGTAAGCATCCCAGTTAATGAACCAAATACTCGCCCACTCTTACCACGAATAAGCTCAAGCGCATCAGGGTTCTTCTTTTGTGGCATCAATGATGATCCTGAAGTTACACGATCGGAAAGTTCAATAAAAGCAGATTCACCACTGTTATAAATAATAAGGTCTTCAGCCATACGTGAAAGGTGAACCATAGAAATTGAAGCACAACTTAAAAGTTCAAGCACGTGGTCTCTATCTGAAACAGAATCAAGACTGTTACGAGTAGCTTGCGCAAAACCAAGATCATGAGCTAATTGTTCACGGTCAATTGGGTAAGCAGTACCAGCAAGAGCAGCACTCCCGAGAGGACATGAATCCATTAACTCGCAAGCATTTTTAAGTCTTCTGTAGTCACGGTCAAACATTTCGCAATAAGCCATTGCCCAATGACCAAAAGTTACAGGTTGTGCTCTTTGGAGGTGGGTATAACCTGGCATTACAGTATCAAAATAGTTATCAGCAACTTCAGTTAACTTCTTTTGTAAAGCGGTTACAGAGTCAAGAAGCACTGTAGTTTGCGCCTTACACCAAAGCTTAAGATCGGTTGCTACTTGGTCGTTACGACTACGACCGGTATGAAGCTTTTTACCTAAATCACCAACTTTATCGATTAGCTTTGATTCAACGTATGAGTGAATATCTTCAAAGCCAGCAGTTGCGATAGCATGTGGATCTTGCTGTACTTCCGCTAAAAGTTCGCTCAAAGCTTGTTCTAAACGAACTAGTTCGTCAGCGGTAATAATACCAACTGAAGCAATAGCCTTGGCCCAACCCATAGAGCCCTCAATATCTTGAATTGCCATACGATAGTCAAAAACCAATGAATCATTGAATGCCTTAAATCTAGCATCTGCTTCTTGAGTAAAGCGACCGCCCCACAAAGCCATAAACACCTCTATCAATTGAATCAAAAAAAACTTTTCGGTATTATACAATTAAATAAGGTTAAGAACTACAAATGCCCTTGAGCGAATGTCACTCTAAGTTCTAAATTCACTTGTTAGCCCGTTAAAAATAAAACCCTGCATGCAAAGACACACAGGGTTTATAGTTTTAAAGTATTAACCTAGAACGGGTTAAATTACTTCTTCTTGTTCATAGCATTGATTGCACGAATTCTTGATGGAAGAGAGTACAAACGAATGAAGCCATCAGCGTCAGCCTGGTTGTAAACTTCGTCTTCACCAAAGGTGCAGAAATCAACGTTAAAGAGGCTGTGTTCAGAACGCTTCTGGATAGCAGTTACAGAGCCCTTGTAGAGCTTAAGCACAACTTCACCTGAGCATGGTTCTTCAACATCGTTAGCAGAAGCTAAGATAGCTGAACAAAGTGGAGTGAACCAACGGCCATCGTAAACGAGCTGAGAGAATTCAGCGCCAAGCTTTTCACGCCATGCACGTACAGTCTTATCAAGTACGAGTTCTTCAATAGCACGAAGAGCAGCCATCATAACGGTACCACCCGGGGTTTCATAGCAACCACGAGACTTCATACCAACGAGACGGTTTTCAGTGATATCAACACGACCTACACCGTGACGAGCAGCGATGTCATTGAGGGTAGCGAGACAGTTATACGGAGATAATTCTTTACCATTTACAGCAACGATTTCACCGTGTTCAATCTTTACAGATACTTCTTCTGGAGTGTTTGGAGCATCTTCAGGCTTAACAGTCCAAGTCCAAACTGCATCAGAAGCCTTATTCCAAGTATCTTCAAGTTCACCACCTTCAGTAGAGATGTGCCATGCGTTAGCGTCACGGCTATAAATCTTCTTTAAGGTTGCCTTACATGGAATGTTACGTTCTGCGAGGTAGTTAAGAAGTTCTTCACGTGAACGCATCTTCCAAATACGCCATGGAGCGATAACCTGGAGCTGTGGAGCAAGAGCTGCAACTGCACTTTCAAAACGAACCTGGTCATTACCCTTACCAGTACAGCCGTGAGCGATTGCATCAGCACCTTCAGCCAAAGCACATTCAACTAGAGCCTTAGCAATTACTGGACGAGCCATTGAAGTACCGAGAAGATAAGTGCCTTCATAGATAGCGCCAGTCTTCAAAGTTGGGTAAACGTAATTCTTAACGAATTCTTCACGCAAATCCTTAACGATGCACTTAGAAGCACCAGAAGCCTTAGCCTTGTCTTCTACGCCTTCGAGATCGTCAGCTTCCTGACCTACGTTAGCTACGAAGCAAACTACTTCACAGTCACCATAATTTTCCTTGAGCCAAGGCACGATTGCTGAGGTATCAAGACCACCTGAATAGGCAAGAACTACTTTTTTGATAGCCATAATTAAATTAAACTCCCTGATTTAATAGAGTACTGAGAACTGCCATCTGTGCATGCATACGGTTTTCTGCTTCATCGTAAATGATTGACCATGGGCCATCCATAACTTCTGAAGTGATTTCATATTCACGATGGGCAGGCTGGCAATGTAACACATGTTTAATACCGGTGTTTTCCAGAAGTTCACGATTAATCTGGAATGGCATGAACTTAGCCTTAACAGCATCAAGCGGAGTATTATCCCCCATTGACACCCAAGTATCGGTATAAACAACATCATAGCCCTTTGCAGCCATTGGATCGTCGGTTACAGCAAGCTTAGCCCCAGTAGTCTTAGCCACTTCAAGCGCTGCTTCGTAAACCTGAACATCAGGACCGTTGCCCTTTGGACATACGCACAGAACATCGGTCCCACACTTGGCACCGGTGATTAATAATGAATTGGTAACATTGTTACCGTCACCAAAATATGCAAGCTTAACTTTGCTTAAATCATCGTAGTTTTCAGCAATGGTCTGAAAATCTGCAAACGCTTGGCATGGATGATAAAGATTGCACAATGCATTGATTACTGGAACGTTACCATACTTGGCTAAATCAACCAAAGTATTGTTTTCAAAAACACGCGCCACAATCCCATCACACCATCTGCTCATGTTGCGAGCGTAATCTTTTACTGTTTCTCTCTTCCCAAATTCACCATTTTTTTGATCAAGATAAACAGCATGACCGCCTAAACGGTACATCCCCATTTCAAAAGTAACTCGAGTTCTGAGTGATGGCTTTTCAAAAAGGGTTACAACACTCTTGCCATGAAGATTGGTTCTATAGTTTTCAGGATGTTCCTTCATATCCTTGGCAAGGTTTAGGATCTGAAAATATTCATCACTTGAAAATTCTAAACCTGTAATTAAATGACGCATGATTTCTCCTGTATTTATTTATGGAAGGACTCTAGTGCCAATAGCTTCGCCACTTAAAAGAGCACTGAGTTTATCTGGATAACGCCAGCTAGCCACACTTAAAGGCTTGTTAAGTTGACGAGCCGCCTTAAGGGCAGCTTTAACCTTCACTTCCATTCCGCCCGATATTATACCTTGATTTATTAATTTTTCGGCATAATCACCAGTCATTTCCGCAATTAATTTACCGTCTTTATCTAAAATGCCGTCTACGTCTGAAAGTAACGCAAGATCTGCATGTAAAGAAATAGCCAATGCCACCGCAGCTTCATCGGCATTTACATTCATAAGTTCACCATCATCGGTGATACCAATAGAACTGATAGTAGGCATGTAACCGGCACCTAATAAAACTTCAAGTAACTTTGCGTCACCAGTAGTTGCGGTGCCAACACAACCTAATTCAGGATCGCGTTGAGTAACCTTGGTAATAGAGCCATCAGTCAAACATAAACCAACAGCGTTTACTCCCATAGTCTTTGCTTTAGCTAACATAAGTTTGTTAGCGGTCCCGGCTAAAGCCCCAGTAATAAAAGGAATTTGTTCCTTAGGAGTTACACGTAAACCATTCTTCTTTTCTGACTTCATGCCTAAACCCTTTAGTAGATCATCTACTAAACAGCCACCGCCATGAACCAATACGATTGGACGAGTATTAGTTTTTAAATAATCAGTAAGGCCACGGTACAAAGCAGTAAGAGCCGCATCGTTTTCAATTAACGCGCCACCTAACTTAATGATTAAAACATTATCAAGCATTTAAAGTTCCTTACTTAATTAAGCCAGCTGCTACGTCAAAGCCAAAACGAATGTTCATGCATTCCATAGCATGGGCTGCCGCACCCTTTTGTAAGTTATCAATAGCTGAACAAATGATCAGGGTATTGTCTTCACGGGCATAGTGGATATCACAATATGGAGTGAATTCTACATCCTTAACTGCAGGCCAATTACTTACTAAACGCACAATCTTTTGCCCATCATAAGCCTTATGGTAAGCGGCATTAATCATGTCATCAGTTACCCCGTCGGCAAGCTGAACGTAAATTGTAGCTAAAATACCACGCTTAAAATTGCCAAGATGTGGCTGGAATAGAACTTTTTGCCCTAAATGATGGCTGATTTCTGGGCGGTGACGATGCCCAAACACGCCGTATGCGTTTAAGCTAACTTCACAAAAACTACTACCTAGAGTAGCTTTTCTCCCAGCCCCAGTTACCCCGGAAACAGCATTAATAATTGGCATTGAATCTTTCTTGATTAAACCATTTACAGCAAGAGGCTTTAAAGCAGAAAGAGACGCAGTTGGATAACAACCAGCAACCGCGATTAAATTGGTCTTCTTAATTTCAGCAGCGTTCCATTCTGCTAACCCATAAACTGAGTTTTCAAGGTAAGAAAGGTTTTCGTGTTCAAAGCCGTAATACTTTGGATAGAATTCAGCTTCTTTAACGCGGTAAGCTCCACTAAGATCAAAAACAACGCAACCTGCATCAATAAGAGTTGGAGCAAGACGCATGCTAACTACGTGCGCAGTAGCTAAACAAACGATATCATTGTCCTTTTTAAGCTGTTCAAGTGCTTCATCAGTTAATGGCTGAAGTGGCATATCGACAGAACCACGTAATCTTGGATAGAGGTCGGAGAGAAGTTTACCCGCATCCGCACTCTGTTCAGATACATAGAGACCGTTTAAATTAAATTCTTTGTGGCCAGCCACGAGTCCGCATAAATCAGCACCAGCATAACCGCTAGCCCCAATAATCGCTACATTAAGCATTCCATTAACCTTTGATCAGCAAATAAAAAAAATCAGCTGCCCCTAGGCAGCAGTGAATAAATTGCATTGTACTATAAATAATCACCTTTAAACAACGAATTTTACATATTTATGCATTTTTTGCGCATAAATATGTAAACGTACCCTGATATCACTAATTTTAACTACTTGTTTATAAATCGAGCATCTGTTTAGCTTGGTTTTAATGCTAAAGACTACAAAATACCTAAGTTACTTCCAACCAAAACGAAAACTTTGTCATGAAGCAAATCTCTCCTCTATAATTAAAACAAGTTAAACACCACGGCATTTACGTATATAAGTGTTTACAATCTATTTTTTCTTATTTATATGGAGAGTAGCCATGTCTGCTAACTTCACTACCCTACTACAAAGCCTCACCGCCTTAGCGTCACCAAGTTCTGATGACCCTAAAGACGACTTTTCAAATGAAAATGTCATCGATTACTTATGTAAAACCTTAGAGTCACTTGGTTTCGTGTGCCATAAAACCAAAGTTAAAAATTCTCGCAATAAATTTAACCTTAAAGCAACCTTAGGTTCTGGACCTAAGGGCTTAGCTTTTAGTGGGCACACTGATACCGTTCCCGCTGATAAAAGCCTTTGGTTATCTGACCCATACACTTTAAAAGAAGACGCAGATCGTTACTACGGTCTTGGGGTTATCGATATGAAAGGCTTTTTTGCTCATGTTATTGACGCCATCCAAAACACAGATTTAAAAAATCTAAAACACCCTATTCATATTCTAGCGACAGCAGATGAAGAAACCACCATGAGTGGCGCCATCGCCTTAGCTCAAGAAGAAATGGCTAAGCAAGCACGTAATACCCAAGATTGCATGCGCCCCGACTTAATTTGCATCGGCGAACCTACTTCTCTAGTTCCGGTAATTATGCACAAAGGACAAATTGTTATTAGGGTTGATGTCAGTGGTCAAAGTGGCCATAGTTCCAACCCTGATGCTGGATTAAATGCTATTAAGATCATGGGTGAAGTCATAAATGCTTTAAACGCCTTTGAAGATGAATTGCGCACCGAAGTTAATCCACTTTTCCCCGTTGATCACCCAACCCTAAATATCGGGCAAATTTTTGGTGGCGACGCCCCAAATCGCATTTGCGATGCATGTACTCTTATTTTTGATATCCGCCTTATGCCAGGCTGCAGTCAAGACACCATGTTTAAACGAGTGACCCAACATTTAACCCCACTTATGAACAAATATGATAAACACATTTTGCTAAGCATCCCTTATGATCCAGTTGAAGCATTTGGTGGACAAATTAACCCTGAAACCATTTCCTACCTAGAAGAGCTCACATCCCATAAAGCCCAAGCTGTAAATTACGCAACTGAAGCTACCTATTTTCAAAATCTAGCTCCAACTGTCATCCTTGGAGCAGGTGACATTGCAAACGCTCACCAACCAAACGAATATTTGCTTAAAAGTGAAGTTCCCTTAATTGGAAAAATCTACAAAAACCTAATTAAGAAATACTGTCTCTAGCAAATTGAGTTTGATTTGAGTTAAAGACGCCCCACAACTCTAACCTTGAGCGCTTTAACTATTAATTCTAATATTTACCAATGGCCACTAAAAGTGGCCATTTTTGTATCTAAAATCCAGCCTTAAATCCAATAATCCAACTTAACAAAAAAAGGGGGACCGCAATCGGTCCCCCTTGGTTTACTTAATTAGTTTTCTAATCTAAGTATAGATTATTAGTTACGCTTAAGTTCAAGCAACACGAGTTCACCAGGAGCTGGGATAGTTACCTGACCGCCAGAAACAGTCACAGTAGCACCAGAGTATGCATCCTGAAGTTCGGTGTTATCATCGAAGCATGCGCCAACGTTTACAGTTGAATCAGCACCAACGTGGATTACAACAGCATTGTCGATTCCGGTCCCTTCATCCTTGTAGGTACGGCAGAAGGTATTAGAATCAATTTCTTCTTGCTTACCGGCACCAACTGCAACGTTACGGAATCTGAACTGACCAACCTTCTGCCAGTGAGCAAGAGTTGCATCACTTGAGAACTTAGTGCTCAAAGTATCTACATTAGCTGCCCATTCAGCCTGACTACTAATGTCAGATGGGAAGTTCATGTCAGAACGGGTACCGTGTTCAATGTCGTTAGAAGCGCCACCGTTATCGTTCTTACGTGCAGTTTCGTCACCGTAGTACACCTGTACACCACCTGGGAGGAGTTCGAGGTAAGTACCGAGATCCTTCATATTGCCTGGACGGCAGAGTGAAGTATCGTGTGAAGATACATAAGTAAGAGCATTGAGCTTAGGTGAACCAGAACCTACACCGTACATGCCTGCATATTCCTTCCAACTATTGATTGATGGAGTGCCGCAGCTGCCGCCCTTAGCCTGGCCATTGAAACTAAAGTTAATCATAGAGTCAAAGCCACCACTAGAAGCATAACCACCACCATCAGAAGGGTCAGTCTTGTAGCCCCAGTGTTCGCCAGTCATCCAGAAGTTATCCTTCCATTCAGCAGCTGGATCTGCACCGCCCTTATTAGCTTCACGCCACTTGTTAAGAGCTTCGTTAGAGTATTCCTTAAGAAGCTTCCAAGAAGGCTTAGCTACGTGCTTAGCAGTATCACAACGGAAACCGTCAATACCGAATTCTTCAACCCAAGAAGCAAGCCAACGAGCCTGGAACTGAGCTACAGACATGCTACCACTTCTGTACTTCATAGCAGCTGGAATATCGTGATCAGCATCTGGTGAACTCCACTTCTTAGATAAGAAAGCTGGAATTGAAACCTGTGGACCAGTTGGGTCACTGTTCTTAAAGTCAGGAAGGAAGCTGATACATGCATCAAGACCATCGCCACAACCACACTGTTCGCCGTAACCACCGGAAATGATCCAGCTCTTACCCCACCAAGCATCCCACTTAGGATCTTGTGATTCACCAATTGGCTTGTTATGGAATGATTGGCCAGCGCCTGGAGTCCATTCTTCACATGCACTCTTACCATCGCTTCTTACACCAAAGCCAAAGTCACACATATCCTTAAGGGTAGCATAACCAGAGTGGTTCATAACGATGTCGAGTACAACACGAATACCACGCTTGTGTGCTTCAGTTACGAAGGTTCTGAATTCATCTACAGTACCGATATTTGCATCGAGGGTAGTGAAGTCAAGAGCATAGTAACCATGGTATGCGTAGTGAGCAAATGAACCAGATGAGCCACCACCTGTCCAGCCGTGAGACTGTTCATATGGAGCAGTAATCCAAATAGCGTTCATACCAAGAGACTTGATGTAGTCAAGACGCTTTGTCATACCTACAATGTCGCCACCATGGAAGGTTGCGCCAGCAGTACCAGCAGAATCCTTGTATGGACGGCCGTAGCTATGGTCGTTTGAAGTATCGCCGTTTTCGAAACGGTCAGTCATTACGAAGTAAACGAGAATGTTATTCCAGCTAAAGTCGTTCTTAGCAACAGGCTTTTGCCACTTAACCTTCTTCACAGTGTAGTTTACAGATACATCATTGTACTTAAGAGTAATCTTGATCTGTGCAGGTTCTTCACCAGCAGCAGTATCAGCTGCAGTTACCTTTTCACCTACGCGGATGATATCACCGTTAGTAAATGGATATTCTTCGCCATCGATGACATAAGAACCAGTAGTATCTGCCTTAACACCCTTACCGTAAAGCATGAAGCCTAAATCTACGTATTCGCTTTGAGGAGCGTCATCCTTAGCAGAGATAGTAATTACGCTACCATCTTCAAGCTTAGAGGTACCTCTTTGAGCGTAAACCTTATCAGCCCCAACCTCACTGCTAATGCCACATTCTTCAGCAGAAAGAGCCTTCTTAGAAGCAAAATCGAAACATGGGGTTTCAGAAGAGAAGGTAACACCAGGCTTATTTTCTGCAGGGTAACGTTTACCACCGGCATTACTTACAATGTAAAGATCTGAGTCTTTAAGACCTGAAAGCTCCCAGAATGCACTGGTACAATCTTCGATCTTCTTAGTGGTATCACCAGGCCACTTTGCGGTAATCGTCGCTTCATCCTTAGTGTAAGCATAAACTGTTGGAGCTTCAGCTACGTCAGCCTTAATAGCCACGCTACCAGCTGGAAGCTTGCAAGCAGATTCAGTGCCGTCATCTACGAATATCTTAGATGCCTTATCACCAGTTGCGCTAGCCCACTGATTTTCTACAACCTTACATTCGTCGCCAACGCATGCGTCAACTACAACAGTAAAGCTCTTAGAGTCAGTCTTAGTGCCCTTAGCATTAGCTACACTAACCTTAACAGTGACTGTTCTTTCGGCATCGCCCTTAGCAAATGTAAGGGTCTTAGAAAGTTCTTTTTCACCTAAGATATAAGTCTTGCCGTCAGCTTCGATGGTGTACTTAACGCCAGTAAAGCCAGTTGCCAAAGTAATTTCGGACTTCACGTAACGAGGTTCTGAAGATTCTTTGTGCTCAACATGGAGCGCAAGTTTTGGTTTAGCTGGGCATTGATCTTCTGGAAGTTCAACGGTTTCACACTGTTTTTCAATTACGGTGTTGCAAACAAGTTCACCAGCGCCATTTGTAAGTTTGCCAACAGAAGCAAGTCTTACATCGTATACATCAAAGTCTTCTTTTTCAGCTGATGAAGATTCATCCTTGCTATAAGCTTCAGCAGCCTTATCTACAAGAACTGGACTCCATGGCAAAGCATCCATCAATGATTCACCAAAGGAACTAAAAGCAACTACCCCAATACCATTTTTTTCGAGATATGCTTTATCAATATCAATTGATGCTAATGGAATAGTTATCTGATAGAGGTGAGCATTAGCTTGGCCCTTAAGAAGATTTTCATAAGAACCAGTTAAGTAGTTATCTTTCCCACCAAGATAGTTATCAGGAATCCCAAAGAAACTACTACTAATATGGCCTTCTTCAACCACACGTTCAATGCCAGCCTCTGCAAAACCAAATAAGTAGCCATTTTCACGGTCATAGGAGAACAAGCCTTCAGAGTTAGTCTTAAATAAGCCAGGTTCACCTGCTTTAAGATTTGGATGGAACATAAGAAGTGTGTCAATACCGTCCTTAATTTGGTAGAACGGAGTCTTTGTCCATACACCTACACCATTTTCAGCTGCCCCATCACCAACAGGATGTTTGCCGGTACGAATCCCGATACCCATGAAAAGGTCTTTGTCGCATGAAAAGTCAAAGTCGCTACAAGTTTCTCTGTTTTCAAGGTTTGGCAATTCAACCATCAAATAAAGATTGGTATCATCCCAAGCGGCGTAAAGAGCATACAAGTCAGTAGCCTTTTCATGGTAGCCACGATAAGCACGAGGGTCATCGTTTGCCGCCCCTTGAGCTACGATCATGTCGGTAGTCCAATCGCTCATAGAGCTAATGGTCTTAGCGACACCGACCCCACCCTTTGGATTGGTGCTGTAATATTGGGTTTCGATTGAAGGTAAGCCCTTACCGCCATTGCCTTCAACAGTACAAACTTCCTTTTCTACTTCTTTACATTCTTCTTTTGAACAACCGCCATCGATATTGCCGTAGCAGAATTCAGAATCCTGACCATCGCAAGGCTTAGCGTCTGTAGCTAAGCTACTTACAACAACAGATACTGAATTAGAGTTAGAAACACCGTTAGCATCTTTAACAGTAAGAGTTACGTTATAAGTACCGTTTTGAGTAAAGGTATGAGCAGGAGCCTTTTTGGTAGAAGTCTTGCCATCACCAAAGTTCCAGCTGTAGCTTAGAGCTGCAGAGCCTGAATAGGTCACATCAGCATTAAAGTTTACTAAACCCTTGTTTTCAGCAGTAGCGGTAACATTCGCAACCTTAAGGTTTACATCAGGTGGAACCACCTTACCAATTTTAACTTCATGCTTGTTTTCATCTTTAAGCTTACCATCAGATACGGTAAGGGTAATGGTGTATTCACCGTCTAAAGCATAAGTGTGTGGAGCTGGAACCTTATCTTCAGAGGTAAAGCCATCACCAAAATCCCATACGTAAGAAAGTTCATCACCATCTACGTCAGTTGAAGTATTGGTAAAGGTTACCTTGTTGCCACTTACAACTGCAGTAGACTGTGCCTTCGGCGCATGGTTTACATTTTCAGTTTCAGAAACTTCGATGGTAGTAGTCTTGGCTTTAGTGTCTTTACCATCAGAAACAGTTAAAACAACCTTGTAAATACCATCCTTGGTATAAGTATGTTTTGGACTCTGTTCAGTTGAGCTAGTGCCGTCACCAAAATCCCAAGCATAAGTAAGCTTATCGCCATCAGCGTCGCTAGACTTGTTAGTAAAGGTCACAGCTAATTGGCTAGCTTGGTAATCAAAGTCTGCGACTGGAGCCTTGTTAGCTACTTCGACATCAGCAACAGTGATAGTCTGAGTAAGTTCTTTGGCGTCAGATTTACCATCAGTAACCTTTAAGATAACTGAGTAAGAGCCAGCCTTGGTATAGGTGTGTACAGGGTTCTTTACTGATGAGTTTGAGCCATCACCGAAATCCCATACGTACTCAAGAGTATCACCATCAGCATCAGTTGAAGCATTCTTAAACTGAACAGTGAGGCCTGTCTTTACAGTTGAGAAAGATACTGTTGGCGCATGGTTGTTATCAATAACACCAGTTACAGTAAGGGTAAATCTAAAGGTAGTAAAGTTCTTACCATCATTTACATGAAGTAAAACTTCGTAGTTACCATTTTTTGTATAAGTATGGCTTGGATCAGTTTCCTTGCTAGTTGAGCCGTCACCAAAATTCCAATCATAGCTAAGCTTATCGCCGTCAGCATCAGTTGAAAGATTCTTAAAGGTTACTCGACCAGCGTCATTGCTGCTAACTTCAAATTTTGCAACTGGTTTATTATTGCCAATTGGAGGTTCAAGAGAAGGTAAGTTTTCTACAGTCCCATTATTTCTGATATGACCAAGAATATCTTCCTTGTCATTACCATTATCAAGAGCAGAGCTAATGTGGCTGTAAGCATTCAGCAATTTTGATTCAACTGTAAAAACCTTGTTGCTGATTTCAGCATTATTGGTAAGACCTAGCTGTTCAATAGCTTCTTGTAAAACTTGAGCTACTTCAGTATCAGCTGGAGCAATAGTTGGATCAAGAAGTAATTTCGCAGATTCACCTAAAATTTGAGTAGCTTTTTCTTGACCAAGTACAGAGCCTAAGTTGGTAATTGCGTTCACATAGAGTGATTTACGGTTACCGTCAGAGTCTTTAGAGGCAAGGTTAGCATCAACTTCATAGCTAATACCCTTTGATTCTTGCACAACTAAAATCTTCTTGTTTGCAAACTCATCTTCAGTAAAAGTAAGAGTGGCAATACCGCTTAATTTATCAGAAGAGGTATATTCGCCAAGGTCACACTTGTTATTGCCATTAATGTCAAGACAAACCTTAACCTTGGCATCAGTTGCAGAGGCAACAACAGACTGTGTTACCACAGAATCTTCGCCAATATCGTAATAAATATTTTGAGTTACTTTGGTAGTAACAGAAGGGTTATCACCACCTGAACCGGAGTCACCGCCCCCACCGCCACACGCGGTAAGACCTAATGCCATAAGCATGGCAGCAGAGAGTTTTGAGTATGCAAATTTCATATGTTGTTGATTCCCAAATTATATGAAAAGGATTTCAATGTATCAGTGATTTATAATAGTTAAAATTATAACAAATTTTTTGATCGAAGTTCACGATTTTTAATATTTGTTATAATTTTGTTATTTTTAAAAAGACTCACTTTTGACTTCATGCGTTAAGAACCTTTGGTTTACAAAGTTTTTAACATTATTGGTCAAAAAATGGATAAACAAAAAAATTGTAAAATATTTTTAAATTACACTTATAGGTTTTTAGTATATCCCCATGTTGTATCCTACTGTTTAACCTATGCCACAGTTTAAAAAAATGTTATAAAAAAAGAGAGCCGAAGCTCTCTTTTTAAATTTTATTGGCGTAAGTTAGCTAATTACTTAAGATATTCACTAGCCCCAGTAACCTTACCACCTGTGTAATCCTTAACGAGAACTCGCATAGAACCACCAGGAATGTCACCAAGGTTCACAGAACCACCACTTACAGTGTACTGTTTACCTGTTACAACATCGGTATAAGTACCATCAGTAGCCTTAGATACACTAACAGTAGCCCCACCAGTACCAGGGATAGCCACAATTGCACGTGCGTCTTCATATTGACGTTCGAACACTAATGGTTCAGCGTTAAGTACCTTGAGTTTACCGCGCTGTAAAGCTTTAGAAGTCTTTCTAATAGCATTTAAGTCTTTAATATGACCTTGGATAGGGTCTATACCCTCAATTAAAGAGTCACCAACATAGATACGACCAGTTTCCTTCACAAGATCACTACTATTGGTAAGATCAGGTGGCAAACCAACACGTACCCCTGTTTCATCGCCAGCATACATTACCGGAATCCCACGTACAGTCCAAAGCACGTTATAAGCTAAGGCACTATTCATGCGGTCTGTGCAACAATGCTGAGCCCCACTACCAGACCAAGTATTATCTGGAGTTAAGTCGTGGTTTTGGAAGAATGTTACAAGCTTAGTTGCGTCTGCGTAATCACCGTCAAAACGTTCAAATACACTTGCTAATTCATTAAGCCCACCACGGGTAACGTTGTTTCGGAAGGTACTCATCAATGAGAAGTCAAGTACAGAAATCCCTGAATCACCAGTTCTTTCACCAACACCACCAGTTCTAGTATAGTACCAAGGCAATAATTCAGTTGGAGTATTGTCACCAAAGCCCTTAATTAAAGCTTCACCGTAAACAAATAGATCAGGTTTTTTCTGCTGCCATTTTGAAACCATGGAGATAACATCTTCGCGTGGCATATGCTTCAAGGTGTCAATACGAACCGCATCAATACCCATGTCGATGTACATAGACATTGCAGCGTTCATGTAATTTCTTACATTATCGCTTTCAGTCTTAAGGTCAACACAGTCACCAGCCATACTCTTTTGCTGTACCTCTTCCACACTTTCCCAATTATTGGTATAACCAACGTGGTACCACTTTTCAGGGAGGTAAGCTTGTACCGCAGGACTCCAATAGTACTCATAATCACCTTTAGCGGTTGCACTACCAGTTACGTTATGAGTTCTCTTCTTGAAGTTAACACTAAAGGTTGCGTTAGCTTCAGGGTCACCAGCGCAAACTGCACGGTGCCAAGCAGGAGCTACAGGGTTATCGTTATCACACTTGCCATATGAAGCATAATCACCGATATGTCCCTGGTAAGGGCCCATATCAACCCAACCCTTTTGTCTACCCATTTCAACATAGTACTTGGTTGGAATCTTTTCAATCCATGCTTGACCACGAATGCCATAGTTAGATGAGTGGTTAAGCACTACGTCCTGAATTACCTTAATCCCCTTCTTATGAGCTGCTTTAATGAAATCAAAATAAGTATACCCTGGGCTTTCAAGGCGGAGATCAGGTTGGAACCAATCGTATGCATGGTAGCCATGATAATCAAGGCCTGAGCGGTTTTCTACAGGAGGAGTTACCCAAATTGCAGTAAAGCCTAAATCCTTAATGTAATCAAGCTTTTCAATTAAGCCTTTGAAGTCACCACGCCAGCTTGGATCTGTTGGATCAAAGCGGTCACGACAGAAGAAGTTATTGCTTTCATCACCATCAAAGTAACGAGCAGTCACTACGAAGTAGATTGTTTCATCACGGAAGTCTACAGAAGTTTTTGGGGTAGCACTAGTTTTGATAAACCAGAAGAAGTGCTGTTCCTGCTTCATACCGTTGTCACCAACTACGAGTGTACGAAGTCTATAGGCTGTACCTAAACCATCTTCAGAAGTGTCTTCTAAAGTGATTGGGCCGGTATATTGCTGTGAATTTTCTGTAGGCTTAGTGTTATCTAAGGTGTAGTACACTGTCCCACCCGTAACATTACGATCTGCATCCTCTAAATTCAAAGTTACAGTCTTAGTTTCGTGATAAGAGCCTGGAGCAAGATCTGGCTGTACATATGGCGCAGATTCAACATTTACCCCATTAGCGTCAGAAGTATATGAGGCGTAATCAAGTTGGTTCCATGGGATATCACCTAACAGAACACTACCACCACCTTGCGAAATTTCGCAACCACCTTCAACAACTTCTGCTTGAACATCGCTTAAGTTACAATCATCAAGTGCAGTCCAAGTGCCAGTGTAACAACCAGCTACTGGAGCATTTAATAAATCGCCAGTAACATTTTTTCCATCCTTAACGAAAATAACATTGATCTTATCGCCACTGATTGCACTAGTGTCATAGAACATCCAGCCCGCTTGAGAAGCAGCTTGCATCTTGCTCCCAGGCCAGGCACCAGCTGGGGCATTCTTGTCATCATCCCAAAGGTAGATGCCATCCATATCACCCTTAGCATAAATACCACGAGTAGTAGGCTTAACAGCAACTACATCCTTAAGAGTAATAGTATGCTGCTTAGAAGTAGTAGTTTTACCATCACTAACTGTTAAGTTAATGGTCTTTTGTCCACCACTCTTGAAAGTTATACTTGGAGCACTTGCGTTAGCATTACTAATGGTTGCGCCTTCAGCTTCCCATGTATAATAAAGCTTATCCTTATCGGCATCACTAGCTACCGCTGTAACCTTACCGCTTAAACCAGTAAACTTATAATGGAAGTCAGCTACAGGAGGGGTATTTGGACCTACTACACAATTAGAACCACAAGGTTTCACGCTTTCATTGATAACCTTAGTCACACTTTCCTTACCATCAGAAACAGTAAGCTTAACTGCAAAATTGCCGCTCTTAGTATAAGTGTAGGTACCTGATTTTGCGGTAGAACCATTTGAACCATCACCAAAATCCCACTTATAAGTTAAAGTGTCGCCATCCGCATCCTTTGAAGTGCTCTTAAAAGTAAGAACATTATTCACCAAAGTTGCACTACCAGATACTTCTGGAGCTACATTGCTACTTTCTGTAACCACGGCAACTTTAGCAATTTCTTTAGTTACGGCCGCATTCTTACCATCGTTTACGGTAAGCTGAACAGAGTAAGTCCCATCCTTAGCATAGGTATGAGTACCTTCACAATCGGTAGAGGTTGAGCCATCACCGAAATTCCACAAGCAGCTTAGTTCATCACCTTCGGCATCGGTTGAGGTGCTCTTAAAGGTAAGCACTGACTTATTAACTACCGCAGTACCTGAAACTTGAGGAGGGGTATTTAAAGATGACTGTAATGAAACTTTAAGTTCTTTGCTGGCTACAACCTTACCATCACGCTTTACAGAAAGCACAATAGTGTAGTCCCCACCCTTATCATAGGTGTGTGATAATTCAGCACCGTTTTCAGAGAACTTACCATCACCAAAATCCCAGGAATAAGTTAAAGCAGACCCATCGGAAGCTTCAGCACTACCCTTAACATTTACAGTGAGTTCATTCTTAGAAACTAAAGTAGCAGTAGTTGTATAAGTAACCTCAGCAACACCACATTCATTACCGCAGGTTTCAATTTTACCAACGGACTTTTCAATAGTGTTCACCCCATCAGATACACTAAGCTTGATCTCAAAAGTACCTTTCTTAGTGAATTCATGCACGCCTGAGGCGGTATTAGCAGTGGTGCCATCACCAAAATCCCAAGCGAAAGACAAAGTCTTACCTTCTGGATCTTGGTAAGTATTAGAGAAGTTAACCTTGTTTTCCCCAACCTTAGTTACAGTGGCACTACCAACAGGTGGTTTATCCACAGATGGCGCAATGGTTACAGTCTGAGTTTGAGCTTCGTGCACCCCACCATTAGAATCATATACAGTAAATTTTACAGTATAGGTTTTAGCAGCCGTACCTACGGCATATTCGTGCACCGGAGCAAGATCTTTGGTTTCGGTAACGCCATCACCAAAATCCCAAACAAAGTGGTCAACATCACCTTCACCGCCAATTACAGGGGTGAATTTAACTTTACCAGTGGTGCTATCAAGCACTGAAACTTTAAAACTTACTGGGAAATCTACCACACATTCAGAATTATCTGGTGTGAATGTAGTTGACTGTGAAGCGCTAGCAAAGCTATCACTAACAGTTACAGTCACAGTTCTTTTAAGCGTATTAGGGAACTTGTGGGAAACTTCATGACCACAAACTTCATTAGAGTCATCCCCAAAATTCCAACAAACCTTTAATTCATCCCCATCTGTATCGTAAGGATTTACGGCCTTAAAATTACCAGTTAAGCAACCAGCTGGTGTACTCTCGATACCATCAACGGTAGGAGCCGTATTCAAATTTTCAGCGTCATTAATACCTTCGAAATTACGATTTTTTTCGTAATATTCAGCGATTTGATCAGAATTCATGCCTCTGTCTAAGCTTTCGGTAATATGCTTAATAGCATTAGAGTATTTGCTGCTATCAAAAGCATTGTTAAGTTCGCCAGACTTTTCAACAGCATACACAAAACTAGACAAAGCTTTAGAATCACTTAAGCTTGCATTCATCTGCTCAGTGGTAGCTCCGATTTTATTCTTTACGTCACTCATTGCCTGAGCATAGCTTGCATTATTTTCTAAGCTATAGTTGGTTACCAAAGTAGTAAGAGGGTTTACGTACCCAGAATTCTTAGTATCATAACCTTTGATTGGACCATCTAAACGACGAGTATAACGGTTAGAATCCCCATAAACCACAATCATAGCGTTTTCGAGTTCAGCTTCAGTTACCGCAGAGGCACTAGCACTAGCATTTTCACCTTGTAGCTCAACCTTTAATACGACTTTACCATTATCGCTAACGGATGTAGTAATATCTTCATCACCACAACTATTATCTCGATTTACATCCAAGCAAGCTTTGTGATTAGCCAAGGCATTACCTTGGGCATCTTCAGCTTGAAGGTTTAAAGTCACAGTTTGGGATGACGGAACGACATTATTCCCACCATTGTTGTCGCTGCCACCACCGCCACATGCGGTAACACCAGCGCCTAAAGCCATAATCATGGCTAAATTTAAAGCAGTCTGCTGAAACTTCATAGAGTCCTCGAATTTTCAATTGTGCTAATAAAGTAATCTTTAAAACGTAAAAACGTTTTCAAGGTAAAATTTTAACAAACTGTTTAACAATTGTATAACATAGTTTGTGCAAATGTGATCCAGGTTAGATTTTTTTATACCCCATAAAAAACCCGGCCTAAGAGCCGGGTTTAATTTAGTAATTAATTTTTAAGTCGATACTAGTCAAGAGTACACTTAAGGCTATCTGTTGCAGTTACCACGACAGAAGTACTATAAGTTGCTTCAGCTTTTCCATCGCTTACGGTGATCTTTACAGTATAAGATCCAGGAGCCATAGTCTTAGTAAATGACTTATTGTTATTTACAACGGCTGCAGTCCCATCACCAAAATCCCAAGTGGTAGTCAAAGCATCGCCATCCTTGTCAGATGAAGTATTGGTAAAGGTTACAACCCCATCATTACCAACAAGAGCGCTAAACTGAGCAACTGGCGCAGTGTTATCACCACAGTTTTCAAAACATGGAACATTAACATCAACAGTCTTAGTTGCACTACCACCATTACCATCGGTTACGGTAAGAGTAACTTTATGCACCCCTACTGAAAGTGGATATACAAAAGTCTTGTTGTTGTTTTGAAGTGTTTCACCAGTACCAAAATCCCAAGAACTCTTAATGGCATCACCATCTGGGTCACTTGAATTGTTAGTAAAGGTTACCTTGCCTTCGGCTACAGTGTATGTAAAATCAGCTACTGGATTTTGATTAGTAGTCCCACAGTTATCACCTGCACAGCCAATGGTTACAGACTGTGTTTTTTCTGCAGTAAGCTTACCATCTGATACCTTAAGGGTAATAGTGTAAGTGCCTTCCTTATCAAAAGCATAGGTAAACTTAGAGTCATTGTTCTTAAGGTCACCCTTGCCATCACCAAAGTTCCAAGTAGAAGAGATAGTGTCGCCATCAGGATCGCTAGAACTATTAGTAATAGTTACATTCTGACCAGAAACGCTTACCTCAAACATAGCAACAGGAGCAGTGTTTTGTACTTCACAAGAAGCGCCAACACAGGTTACATTAACAGTTTTAGTAGCAACTTGAGAATCAAGAGTACCGTCATTAGCTACAAGCTTAACAGTAAAATTACCTATCTGGTTATATACGTGGGTAAAGCTCTTATTGTCATTTTTAGAAGCAGTAGTGCCATCGCCAAAATCCCAAGTATAGGTTAAAGCGTCGCCGTTAGCATCGGTAGAAGTATTAGTAAAGGTTACAGTACCATTCTTTTCTACTGCGGTGAAAGCTGCAACTGGAGCCTTGTTTTCTTCGCAATTTTCAACACACTTGATTGGAGAAACTACGCGTGTAGCATGGTCACAGGCATTTTTAACATCACATACTGAAAGTTCTACTAAAAGCGGAGTGTTGTTAGCATAAGTATGAAGTGGAGATTCTTCAGTGCTTACCTCACCATCACCAAACTTCCAAGCATAAGTAAGCTTGTCGCCGTCTACGTCGCTAGAAGCATTGGTAAACTGTACAGCAAAACCATTTTGGTTGACGTAGTTAAATTCAGCCTTTGGCGCATTATTATAAACGTCTTTGCCTTCACTACCCTTGATTGCTACATCGTCAAATGGATTTGACGCATCTTGGTTTTGACTTAGCCAGCCGGCAATGTCATCTTTCTCCCAAGAATTATTAAGTGCTTCTTCCACACTCTTATAGCTGTTTTTAACCTTAGCCATAGCTTTAGAGCTATCGTCTAAAGTAGCCTTATCCATAACCCCCGCGCTAACGATAAGTTCCAGAGTTACCTTAGTTATGTCACCATATTCAGAGAAAGAAACTTTAGAGAAGTCATCTTTCGCTTCATCTTCTGGTAAACCAATAGTGTCTATCACTTGCTGTGCAGAACCTAAAGAATCCTGTAAAGCAGAAAGTGGGTTTAAGTAGAGCTTTTCGTACTTAGTTTTTTCCCCTTCTGTCGTCTTTTCAATTTTATCAACTGTATAACCTAAATATATATTTGATTTTGAGTTAACAGCAATAACCTTAGCCCCATTTAACGCAGTTTGAGTATCAGCAGTAGCATTGCTTTGACAAAAAGCTACGTCATCATCATCCCATGATAATAAACCGTCGTTGCCTGCAAAAAACAATCCTGAAACTTGTGATTCGCATGAGCAATCACCTTTACCGCTAACATCCAAGCATACAGTCATTTCATTGTCGTTGTTAGTGTTACCAGTATTTACAACTACCCCAAGTGATGAAGATGCTTTTGGTGTTGAGTCGTCACCATTTCCATTTCCATTTCCATCGCCCCCACTACCGCCACACGCAGTAATAACAAGACAGGCAGAAATTGATAATGCGAGTTTTGAAAGTTTTAACATTTAGCGTAAACCTCTTTTTTGTATCGGGATGCCCGACAGATTTCCGGGCACTGCCCGGAAATCATAAAAAATTATTCCTTGTACCAAACTGTTACAGCTGTACCTTCAGCAGTAGCATTGCCATCGGTTCCGTCGGTATTTACGGTTACACCGTTTACCTTCTTCTTCCAACCATCAACGCCACCAATGGTAAGATTATTACCGCTGTTGATTACAAGCTTAATTTGCTTCCAAGAATCACCTGCTGCTGCCCCGTTGATATCAACTACAACTGCACCGTTATAGCCAGAAGTCTTAACGTTAGCTTCAATATCCCTCTTAGTAGTAAATCTAAAGGCAGGGTGAGCCTTACGCATTGCAATCATACCTTGATAGTATTTAAAGATATCATTGTTAGACTTCTTAAGACCCCACTTAATATTGTTAATATCGCCAGCGGTCTTGTATGAATTATGGTCCATATTCTTAGAACGACCAAATTCAGCCCCTGCATGGATAAATGGAATACCCTGGCTTACAAGGATAATGCCGTTACCGTAAGACTGAAGTCTCTTAGCATATTCGCCACTAGCATTCATTTTAGTAATCTTATCCATTAAGGTTAAATTATCATGAGCAGTAAGGTAATTGATTGACTGTTCTGGGTCAGCTGCAAAAAGAGGAGTCCAAGGGTTATTGTTATCCCCAATAGCCCCACGTACACCAGCAGATACACATTCAACATTGTTACTTACACCAGCACCTAAGTCATGGTAAGTCTTATTAAACATGAAACCACCAATATCGTTGTCACTGCCACCCTTCACGCATTCACGATATTTACCGTTGAACACACCAACATGGGCGCTTACACCCTGCTTAATGGTGCCTAAACGTACACGAGTGCTTTCTGATGGATCCTGAGCATAACCATTCCATGGTTCACCATACATAAGGAAGTTACGTTCTGGGTATTTACCATTTAAGTATTCACCCCAAGACTTGAAGGCGCTCATATCAAAGATCCCAACTAAGTCGAAACGGAAACCGTCGATATTGTATTCTGTAGCCCAATATTCAAGAGAGTCACGTACGAAACGATTGAACATTTCTTGCTTAGAATCAGTTGAGTTACCGCAACCAGAAAGGTCAATGCTGGTGTAATACTTAGAAGTGATCTTTTCAAACATTTCCTTGTTATAGGTATGGTTGTAAACCACGTCCATGATTACACGAATGCCATGCTTATGGAATTCATTAACCATCTGTTTGAATTCTTTAACCTTCTGTAAGTAGTTTTCAGACTTGAAAACAGAAGTGTAACGATCTTCAGGCACGTTGAAGTTTACAGGATCGTAACCCCAGTTGTAGCAGCTATCGCTCTGAGAATCTTGATCTGAACAAGAACCATAGTCATATACAGGGAGCAGCTGTACGTGAGTGATGCCAAGTTCCTTTAAGTGATCGATACCAGTAGCCAAGCCGTCAGCTGACTTAGTACCAGTTTCTACCATCCCAAGATAACGGCCACGATTTGCCTCAGAGATACCTGATGACTTATCCACAGTAAAGTCACGTACATGAACTTCATAGATTACAGCGTCTTCTCTGTTCTTAAATACAGGTCTTGGCGCCCAACCTTCTTCAAGGTCAGTACTACGCATATTCATAACTACGTTGCGGTTATCAGAAGCAACAACACCTACCCCATCAGAACCACTATAAGTAGCTGGCACAACCATCTTACCGTAAGGGTCACGCACCGCCTGACCATTTACCTTAAATTGGTAAGGTTTCTGATCAAGGTCGCCTTCAACAGCTACTTCATAAACATCTGAGTAACCATCGAAACTAGTCTTAGTCATCTTGTGGGTTTTGCCATCAACATCTACAGTAACGTTACTGCTGTCTGGAGACCAAAGTCTAAATACAGTCTTGTCTTTGCTGTAAACCGCGCCTAAGAATTGATAAGCATAAGTCTTAGATTCACAGTTGTTAGTAGTACCGTCAATGTTACAGTTGGCCTTGGTGTTGTTCACAGGCTCTTCGATGTATTCACAATCAGAACCTTGGCAAATGCCATTTATACAATCAGCCCCCTTGTTACAAACTGTACCGCACTTTTCACCATTGCAAACTTCAACTTGAGTCATGGTTACAGTATTAGTAGCGGCATTGAAGGTAACGTCATAATTACCAGCTGCTACATTAATGAAATCACCAGAAGCAGTAAGTGGCTTACCTAAAGTACCACCAATGATTACGCACTGGTTTTCCGCAGTTGGGAGAGCTTCAATCTTAAACTTGCCGTCTTTAGAGAATTCGAGATCTGAAATCTTCCAAATATCGTTACCTTGGCTTTCCATCATGGTAGTACCAAAGTTATCTTCACTAGATCTTACGGCAACTTTCTTATAGATTGCGTCTTTACCACCAACAACTACAGAAAGAGTCTTCTTAGCAGAAGCCTTGCCGTCAGAAACAGTAAGTACTACAGAATAAGTGCCTGCCTTAGCATAGGTATGGTTTGGATTTGCTTGAGTGCTCTTAGTAGAACCATCACCAAAATCCCATGAATAAGTAAGCTTATCACCATCCTTATCGCTAGACTTATCAGTAAAGGTCACTGCGAGACCACTTACGCTTGAACCAAAGTCAGCAACTGGAGCAGTATTAGCTTGTTCTTCAACAAACTCATACTTCATGGTTGCGTCTTCAATCTTAAGGGTATAAGTACCAACCTTGTCAACAGATACGTCGCCACCGCTAGCTACTTTAGAGAGAACCCCACCAGAGCCATTGCCGTATTCAGTACCGCCAGCGCTACTCCAAGCACAACCATCAGTTACCTTAAAGCGTTGAGCTTTTGCGTCACCTGATTCGCCAGTAAGTGTAACCTTCAAAGTCCAATAGCCAGTAGCAGGGCTAAAAGTCATCTTTTCCTGAACCCAACCATTAGATGAGCCTACATAGCAGAGCTGAGACTTAGTTGGTTCATACTTAACTTGGCATTCTTCTGCATTTGGATTTAAAACGCAGTAACAATTTTCAGCCTCAGGGTTTATAGAGCAGAAAGATTGGCAAAGACCATTCTTATCAGTTTCTTCATCCTTACACATACAAGCAGCTTCATCGCTACCAGTAGTTGAGCAATATGCTTCACAGGTATTCTTGTCTGAGCTATCCTTACATAAACACTGAGCGCTTGATGGATCAACTTCGCATGGATCACGCTGTTCACCACAGAAATCACCTACACAGATAGCAGCTGCTGACTGTTTCGGTACAGTAATCTTAGCCTGACCACCAGAAACATTAATCTTATTACCTTGACATTCGCCAGTTGGAGTCCCCCAACCGATAATGTCGCAATAAGTCCCATCTGGAACTTCTACCTTAAAGGTTCTAGTAATATCGCCTTCAGTGGTATTCATGGCATAGAAGCCCTTGTTACCACGGTTAATCCAAAGAACGCCATCCTCAAAAGCTTTTGAAGTTACGCCCTGACCGCGGGTAGCACGAGCAAAACGTGGTGCGTTAAGAACCATTGGTACGCGGTGCTGACAAACCCAGCCACCTTCGCAACGTGCAGCATTAAGTGGGCCTGCAGGGTCGTGTTCGTTAAATTCGTAGCCTGAATATACCTGACGAACTTTACCATAAGGCCATACAACCATCCATGATTGCGCAAAGTCATATGGTTTAAAGTTGCGAGTAGCCATAGAACATTTACCAGCAGAGCATCTACCAGCTTCATCGTCATGGTTATTAACGAATACTTCGATATCGTCGCTAGCATACGAAGAGCCAAGATTTAAAGCTTCACCATATTTACGGTTGCTCCAAATATCTGCAACACGATCTACGTATGAGAAGTCGGTAACAACAGTGTTGTCGTTATTCATGTATCTATCAGGTTGAATATCCGCAGCTTCCCCACCTGAACCGATAACTTCGTAGTATGCAGGAGGTCTTTTACCTGCTTTTTCTTTAACTTTTTGGAAAATGGATTCAAGGTCGGTATAACCCATATGCTTAGCCGCGTCTACACGGAAACCGTAAACGCCCATATCCATAAGACTCTTTAAGTAGTCAGCAATTTTAGCTTGGGTAGCAGGATTATCAGTTGCAATATCAGGCATACCAGACAAAGCACAGGTACGCACGTGGTTTGCATCGCCATAGTTATTGATAGTACAACCATTGCGATGGAAGTCTGCTCCCTCAAAACCATCTGGGTATGAGTAACCACCAGAATTAAAGTGACTACCACCTAAACCAACGTTACCCATAGTACCACGTTGGTTAAACACCGCATCAGCAAAAACCTTAACCCCAGCTTCGTTACAAGCTTTAATCATGGCGCGTAACTGCTGTTCATTACCAGTCATGGTAGTAAAATTTTTAAAGTTCACCGGTTGGTAAACCGCCCACCATACGTCAGTTCTATTGATATGTTCTGCAGGCTGAGAAATCTGCACCCCATCGAACCCAGATGGGCCGAGGTATTCAGTACATTCTTTTGCGAGGTTGTCATAGGTCCATTGGAACGGGTGAATGATAATCATTTCACTTTCGTAATTCTTGGCCATGACCTGTGGCGCAAGAAGCATTGCAGAAACTCCGGCAATGGCAGCCGCAAGCCCTTTCATCCTAAAACTCATACGGGGTCTCCATGAATGGTAATAAACTACTATTATCCCTTTTGGTAGTCGTGTCTTTATTTGTATCTGCTTACTTATTTGCAAACGTCATCAAATAAACACATAGTTAGTTTGTTATAATAACACAAATATTGTTAAAATAATGACATTTATATCATATCTTTAACATTTTGTTTACATTATTTGACTTTTATTCTGATAGAATTTTGGTGTTTTAATTAGAAAAAGCTTATAAAACAAAGCTTTTAGATGTTTGACTCTTAATTTGCACTAAATTATGAAAATTTATTAGTCAACTTATAAGTTTTTAACAAATAATCCGCAAAACTAATCCATTTAAGTCTTACGTATACTTTTCACCAATGGCCTGAATTAGGCCCAATATGGATATATCTCGCGACTAAATAACTTCTCTTTAATTAGGCTTAAGCTATTGGTTACATCATGCCCCAAGTAATGATTTTCGACCAATACTTTCCCCTTAAATTGCGGGCTCTATCGAATTTTATGTACCCATAATAAAAAATGGCTAATAGTCTCTACTAGCCATTTTTCTATATTTTAAAATGTTAAATGGATGCTTCTAAGATTTTGCCACTTTTTTAAGAGCGTACATAAGTCCCATCACACAACGAGCTTCTGCCAAAGGTGAATTAACATCGTCAATTAAGTTTTGCGCTTCCTTAATTGAGTATTTAATAGTTTGAATTTCCTCTGGCTCATCCCCTGACATAAGCTTACAAGGATAAAGATCTTCAGCTAAATACAGATGAATTTTTAAAGTCATAAAGCCTGGCGCAAAATTCACAGTTCTAAGGTGAGTTAATTTATGCGCCCCATACCCTATTTCTTCACTGAGTTCACGTAAGGCACTTTCTTCTGGACGTTCACCTTGGTCAATCTTCCCTTTTACAAAACCAAGTTCATAGTTTTGAGTACCAACACAATACTCTTGAGAAAAGATAAAATGTTCCCCATCAAAAGGGATCACCATCACGGCTCCGTTCCCGCCTGCTAACCTTTCATAGGTTGACCGTACCCCATTACTAAACAGTAGATCTATGGCTTCAACACAAAAAAACTTGCTTTGAGCAACCTTTTTTACATTTAGTACTTCAGGCAGTTTAATATCCTGCATGTGCACCTTCTTTTTTGTATATCCAATAACTTAGTTGTTAATCTTTTGAGTAAAATGAATCTTGATTTTACCATTCGCATCAGCTTTACCTAGCATTGGCAATAAAGACTGCAAAGATTCTGGCATTCCACCTTTTGGTATGAGATCCCCATCAATTGTTAGATCAGACATGTTTCTAAGACCTATGGTCCCACTAAACTCAAATTGTTCCGAATTTTGCTCAAGGTTAATCTTAAGGTCTGAAGCGTTTCCTCGAACCTTAAGCTCCACCTCACCAATTATGATCTTGGTCCCTGGTTCAAACGGATGATCAACAGAAATTTCCGTACCATTAACGTGGCCGTTAATAGTCTGTAATCCACCTTTATTAGAAATTGCCACGTCCGAGAATTCACCTGTTAATTTACCAGAAATACTTAAAGGAAAAGGCAATTGATCCTTAAAAAACGGGTAAAGCTTGTCTAAAGATGAATTAAATTTAACATCAGAAAGTGAAGTTATTTTTTCAATATTTAATAAATCAATGCCTAAACTTGCCTTACCTAAAGCTTCATCATTGACCGTAATATTAGCGCCTTTAATAAAAAACAAAGTTAAAGGAGTTAAACGCCAACCCACATTACGAATACGTAGGCCATTAGTCTCAACAGCGGATATTTTTCCATCCCAAATATCACCTGACACATGGTATAACTTAATATCAGGAGGCAATTTCACTAAAGAAAGTACTTTGTCAGCTGGAGCCATATACACCACAAAAAACAAAGTAAGAAGCACAAACAAAACCGTTCTTACCAAAAATTTCAGTTTCATTACTCTTCCCCTTCTTCAAGACGAACCACAATTAATCTTGTTACATATACCACGCCATCGCCTTGTTTATCTAACACGATATCATTGACTGTAATCCCATAGCTTTTTTCTAATTTAGTCAATAAATCAGCCACTTTGGCATAAGGCAAGGCATTTTTAATCGTCACCGTAACGGTATTTTTATCGTTCTTTTCAAACGCATTTACCCCGGTAAGATTGATTTCATTCGCCACCTGAAAAACCGCATCTTTAACCGGAATTGACAAGTTTACAATGCCGGCGTTATTAGTTGCATTTTTTAAAGCAGGCGCATTATTAATAATAAAAGCATACCCCGTTTTAGCACGTTCAACCGCCTGCTTGGCAATATCAAGTTGCTGCATTCTTGGAGCGATCATCATAAAATAAAAAGCTAAGACAAATATCACCCCAGCGCCTGACAATATAGCAATTCTAGTTTTACGGTTAAGGGCCTGCCATTTTTTTAGGGTCTTGTTTAAGTTATTCATTACTTCACCCTTCTTAAATTCACGGTATAGAGCACTTGATTGCGGCTTGGTTTAGAATCGGCTAATACTACTGAAAAATCTGCTTTCAATTCAGTAGCCATCTTCTTTACATCCCAATCAGCATCACTTAGAAAACGAAGCACAAACTGCTTACGCCCCCGTTCATACTGTAAACTTACCAATTCCATTTCAGCATGTTCAACTAGCATTGCTGAGAGTTTTTTGGATAGATCCACAAAACCATCGTAGGTACCAGTTGGAGATTGTTCACTCAATAATTGCTTCATGCTATAAACAGGGTTGGAAACAGCAGGCCCACTTCCGGTAAGTTTGCCGTAAATAATACGTTGCTGCTGTTTATAAGCTTGAGTTTCAGCATTTAAATTCTTAATAGCAAAATTGTAATTAACTAACAATAAAACAACTAACAAAACTAAAGAAATAGCAACTTTATACCATGGATATAAGAACTGCATTTCTAACTTCTTTTGGGCGTAAATCTTAGTTAAACTAAATTCCTGGCTTAAAGCTGTACGAGCCATAGTTTCAGCGACTGATGAACACAACTGTTCCTGCCAATTTACAGGATGCGGTTCTGGAAGCGGAGTTAAGGCAATAACCTTAGCTTCATCGTTAGGGACCAAAGTATTTAGCCAACTTGCTCCCACCACATATCCCTGAAATAAACCTGTACGAACTAACCATTCGTCCCCAAGTTGAAGGGCAACAAATGAATTATCCACACTAGAATTTGTTTCTAAAGCTTCATCCTTAGCTATTTGAGCATCAGTACTAATTTGAGCTAAAGATGCGTCACTAGAATTAAGCTGTTCTTCTTGGGTCGAAGACTCTGAATTATTATTGAGTTTTGCGTCCTCCGCACCCACATTATTGTCTAGAGACTCCGAAGCTGAGTCTTCCACCTTAGGGCTCGCTTCATTATCAATTGCACTTTTAGTAACACCTTGTGCTAGAGCATCTTGAGTAGCTTCAATTTTGCTATTCTTGCTCCCCACCTTTTTGTTCAAGATCTGCATTACTTTTTGCATGAACTCGCCCAAATTAGCCCCAACTTTGGCTGATTTTCCCTCAAAAGGCAACGCCAAAATGTCTGGTACGATGCGGTCGATCTTAAAACCATGATTTTTAAATTCATCTTCAAAATTTGAAATCATGCCTTTTTCGGTAATCATAACGTCATATAAATTACCGTTTTTATGCAAAATACGAACTTCTAACTCATCTGGGTCTTGAGCTAATTCATCTTCTAACATACAAAGACATAAATTAGGATTTTTTCTCAGACGACCAGGGAAGGCTACTTGCTTAAATAGGGCTTTAGCCGATGGAAATAAAATCACCACTGGACGATCCCCAGTTTCGCGGTTCTGTTCAGCTAATTCCGAAAGAGATTCATGTCTGCCACTAGCCAGCACATTTTCTCCCTCAGCATCATAAACAAGCCAGCTATAGCCGCAATCGCTCCCAAAGCCTGGTCTTATGAACAAAAACTCACTCATAAAGTTCTCCTATAAACCGCTGATATACCATCAATTGGGAATCGCTTTCTCTTTTTATTCTAGACACGAAAGCATAACTGTCGTCGTCAAATTTAACAGTAATATTCATCACAAAATAATTTGAATTCACCACCAAAGCGCTCGTCAATCGAGTTTTAAGGCCATAACGTTCAGCCATTCGTGATTCAACCCCATCTTCACGGAAAAAACCAGCGTAACTGTCCCACCCAAAATTCGGGCGGTTTTCAATTAACTTTACTGCTTCTTCTAATGGCAAATGACCTAAAAAGAGGGCACTTAAAAGTGGCGCCTGACGGTAATTTAACGTATTGATGCTAACCACGAACTTATCTTCTGGTAGCGCACAAATCATTGGTTCAATTCTACGGTAAAGTTCGGCCGTCATGCCATGAACTGACCGTAATTCACTCTTATCGTAAAAACGATTCCGGCTAGTTAAATGTGGATTTTTACCCGCCAAATAAAATTGATCCTCGGCCCCCATTGAAGAACGCATATTGTTATCAGTATCGATCCAGTCCACTGCTGAATCAGAAATTGTTTGAGCAACTGTAGCATCTGCGCCCATCTGTTCCAATAAGTTTCTAAACACCAAAACTTGGTACCGTTCTGAACGCAAATCTTGATCTAGCATGTCGCGTTCCTTGGATGTTTCATTGCTATAAGTGATGTCGGTTGCCAAAGAATTGATATTAAAGCATGCCATTTCGTCTTTAACCGTACCGGTAATAATAGCTTCATCTAGAGGGATAACTTGGTTTGGTTGAGCCCAATTCATCCCTAAATAAACTTTAGTCGGCGTCTTTTTAAAATCGTCCTTCATATACTTCATGGCAATGCCCTCAATCCCCGCAACATACCACCATGCGCGGTCATAAAAGTTGGCATTTGTCGTAATAAATAAAACGCGATTAAAACGAGACGTAATGGTTGCAGCTGAAGCCACCATAATAGCAACTGCAATTAAAACAATGATTAAGGCCATACCTCGGCGACGCACGTTGATCTTTTTTACCATTCTAGACCCCCGCCGGCACGTAGTAGATTAGAGTCATTTTGCCATAATCCTCTAATTCAAATTCCAGCCTAATCCCAGATGGAACATCCTTACGTTGGTTCCAAGTTTTTGACCACATCCCCATACGGTAAAAATATACTTTTAAATCTTTAACGCCCGGTAAAAACTTTTCAAACTTAGGTTCATAACCTATGATCGTATCCGCATATGAATATGTAGCTCGTTCTAAATCACCGTCTTTTAAGCGATACCATACTCTAACTAGTTGTCCACGTGGAAGTTCGGCTCCTGGATTTAAAGCCCCACCCCTAACAAATGAAATACCAAAACCATCTGACTCGTATTTGCGGTCCCCGTATTCAAGAACGAAGGCAGAAGATCCTCCACCAAAGCGGGTCATGCGTGGAGCCATTTGGGTATAGTCTTTTTCCATCAACATGAAAGCGCGTTGCACGGCCGCAAAACGTTCTATTTTTTCTCGAATTTGGATGTCAGAGTCTACCACCTGGGTCATAAGCTCATAAGTTGCTGACGCTAAGATCGAAAGAATTAGCACTGAAATCATGACTTCAATCAGCGTAAAACCGTTTTTTCGCATCATGATCACCTGCTTACATATGTTTTAAGAATGGCTACCGGGGTGGAAGTTGTCACATGAGAATCGGCAAAAACTTCAACTTCAATAGCTCTAAAATCGGCATCTTGAGTCAACTGACCACGATATCTATAGTACCAAACCCGTCCCGCTTGTTCTGTCTTGTTAGTAACCCAACTAGGAGAAGGCCATTTGTGCTCAAGCTTTAGTTCAGTCAATACGTTTTTGGCTACTAATTCAGATTTAAAACTTTCTTCTAACCCCATGATGCCATTCATAGCATTCATGACTGAATAGATCACAGCCGAACCAGAAATCGCAAAGACACTGAGTGCGATCAATACTTCGATAAGAGTCATACCTCTGTGCTTACGCATATTGCCTCCACTCACTAAAGTTTATCTTTCTCTGGATCAAAAAGATGAAAATTACCTAATTCAGATCCAATTAGCATTACTGGGGCATTCTTATCGTATTTGCCATCAGTCTTAAATAAAATCCTAAACGGAGTTACTTCGCCCGTAGGATAAAAAAGAATTTGGGGCATCAATTGCGCATTAGCATTATGCCGGTCTCGATCAAAATCTACTGCATCTAAAGAATCATCTTTATGTTCTTCAATCGACAGGCCACCTACTTCCAAAGAAACAGTTATTTCTTCACCAAATTTTTTAGATGTCGCCAATTCTTCGTATGTATATTCAGTCCAGACCATCTCATCCCAATAAGTTTTTCTTAACTCAGTTTCAAGAGATGAGGATTTAACTGTTTTGGCAGGGGAACGTACTCTTTTTAAAAAAGTATAACCGTCTGGTTCTAATCTAAGACCAATAACCCGACCTTCCATCGAAGCACGATCTGAAATTTCCTGCATAATAAACATTAGTCTCTCTGCTTGCTCATTTGCGTCTCCCTCAAGCGTAGGAGACGGAGGCAAAGACAAAGACACTAAGGATGCTGATAGTCCCATAATAAAGACCACCAACAAAATTTCAATCAAAGTAAAACCGTGGTTTCTCGCATACTTAAGCCCTAAAGAACGTGACTTATAACCACAGCTAAAGCAGGCCGGAGCCTGCTTTAGATTTATATTATTAATTGTTAGCACAGGTATCTTCGGTTGGAGGGTTATCCATGTTCCAATTACCAATATCATCACAAGTGTTAGGTTCACCATCTGGACCTGCACTGAACAAATCAAGCTTACCGTGATCACCAGGCATCTTGTAGTAGTAATCCATCTGCCATGGATCCTGAGTTAATCTTTCTACATAACCATCAGTACGGTACTTTTTTGGAATAGGAGCTTCAGTTGGTTTTTCAACCAAAGCTTTTAAACCTTGAGTTGTAGTCGGATAACGACCTACATCAAGCTTATATTGCTTAAGCGCTGTTTCTAACTGAGTAATGTCGGTTACAACTTTTTGCACCTTAGCCTGATCAGCACTACCCATAACATTTGGCACAACCAAGCCAGCAAGTAGACCTAAAATTACGATTACCACCATGATTTCTAAGAGGGTAAAACCGCGATTCTTTTTCATATAAACTCCTCTGTTATATACTTTGAACAGTCTAACGACCACTCACCATAGAATTCATCTGCATCAATGGTTGCAGGATTGAAATAACAATAAATAAAACGATGCCTGCCATTGAGACGATAAGTAACGGTTCAAACACCGACAAAGCCATCTGCACGTTGCGTTTAAATTCGTTGCTTTGGTTTAGCGCTGCTCGACCTAGCATGTTTTCTAATTCACCACTTTTTTCCCCTGATGAAACCATATGTAGCATCATCGGTGAAAATATTTTGGTGTCAGCTAAAGAACGAGAAAGACCGCGACCTTCACGCACACTCTCGGCCGCAGCTTGCAATCTTTCACGAGCCACTACATTAGTAAGAGTATCGGAAGCAATGTGCATCCCTTCAATAAGAGGTACCGCACTAGCATGAAGAATACTTAAGGTTTGAGCATAACGCGAAGTGTTAAGGGAACGGCTAACCTTACCAATTACAGGTAACTGCAAAATAATACCGTGTACCCGATACTTAAAGTTTTTGTGGCGCATTAACATAGAAAAACCAGTAATTACCACCCCAAAAAACAAAACAATCAAGATCCCATATTCTTTGACAAAATCAGATAAAGAAATCAAGATTACAGTACTTGTTGGCAAGGTCGATTTCATATGCACGAACTGTTCAACTACCTTTGGTACCACAGAAGAAAGCAACAAACCGATAACCGCTACAGCTACTAAAGTAAGCATAATTGGGTAGATCATAGCTTGAGTAATTTTAGCTTTTAATTCTTGTTTGCTTTCGGTGTAATCTGCTAGGCGCAATAAGACATCATCTAAATGTCCTGACTTTTCACCGGCAGCTACCATTGACACATAGAGGTCGTCAAATACACCCGGAAATTTTTTCATCGCTTCCGCTAAAGATAGACCTTCACAAACCTTAGTCCGCACAGCTGAAATAATCGCCCCGTGTTTAGGGTTTTCACATTGCTGTGCTACCGCGCGAAGTGATTCTTCAATCGGCATTGAAGATGAAACCAAAGTTGCCAGCTGTCTTGTCACTAAGGTAAGAGATGACGCACTCATGGTCGGTCTAAACAACCGGCGCCACCATGGCTGAGAGCCACTATCTTTATTGTCGGTAACCGCTTCTTGCGATTCTGTAATTTCCACAGGAACAAGCTTACGTTCCTTTAAAATAGCACGTAACGATTTAGGATTTTCAGCCTCAAGCACCCCTTTGACCTGACGTCCTTTATCATTTAAAGCAGTATATTTATAGGCTGGCATAAATTATTCTCCGCTTGTTACGCGCATAACTTCTTCAACAGTCGTCATGCCTGCTAAAACTTTAGAAAAGCCATCCTGGCGTATGGTTGGAGTGTAAGGTCTAACCACCTTTTCAATCCCCAATTCCCCATCTGGTCCATGAATAGCAAGGCGGACATCGTCATTAACTTCAACAAGTTCATGAATCCCACAACGGCCACGATAGCCAGTGTTGTTACATTCTGAACAACCGCAAGCACGATAAATACGACGTGGTTCTGTTAACCCCATCAATTCCATTTCATGCGGTGTGGTAACCGATTCTTCACGACAATTTTTACACAAAGTACGCACCAAACGCTGAGCTAAAACAGCAAGTAAAGAAGTTGACAGCAAGAACGGTTCAATGCCCATATCTTTAAGACGAGTTATAGCCCCAACCGCTGTGTTGGTGTGTAAAGTAGAAAGCACTAAGTGACCAGTTAAAGAAGCCTGCACCGCAATTTCGGCAGTTTCGTGGTCACGAATTTCCCCGATCATTACCACATCAGGGTCTTGACGCAAGATGGCACGCAAAGCTCGAGCAAAGGTCATATCAACCTTAGGATTTACCGGAGTTTGTCCAATCCCTTCTAGATCATATTCAACCGGGTCTTCTACAGTCAGAATATTACGCTCTTTACTGTTGATATCTGAAATGGCCGCATACAAAGTAGTAGATTTACCCGAACCGGTTGGCCCTGTAACCAAGATAATACCGTGTGGCATTCTAATGAGTTTTTCAATCTCGTTACTGATTGCCGGGGTTAAACCAAGTTCTCTAAGATTCAAGCGAACACTATTCTTATCAAGAATACGCATTACAATACGTTCACTATAACTTGTCGGTATAGTGGAAACACGCACGTCGACTTGTTTACCGCCAACGATAAGAGAAATACGTCCATCTTGCGGAATACGTTTTTCAGAAATGTCCATTTTGGACATAACCTTAATACGAGAAATCAAATAAGGGGTAAATTTACGCTCTAAGACGATATTTTCATGCAAAACACCATCCACGCGGAATCTGATAACTAATTTGTTTTCATAAGGTTCAACGTGAATATCTGAGGCTTCTTCTTTAACTGCTTGAGCTAACATTGCATTGATAAAGCGGACCATCGGCGAGTTTTCACTATTATCTAGCAAATCCGCCTTATTAAGTTCATCTGCTAAACTTAAATCTTCAACGTCATCCCCCATATTGCTTGCGATACGTTGAGCTTCCGAAGAATCATTTTGATAAGTATCTGAAAGTAAATTATCAAATTCTTCTTCTGTCAATTTCACTGGCGCAAATTGAGTACTAATAAGACGCTGAATCTCAAGCACTGTAGACAACGCTGGTGCTTCTTTAAAGCAGGCTTCAACTTTATTATCCACAAGTCTCATTACCACCCCAAAGTCACGAGCAAAGGCATATGGTAACTTGATACGTTCTTCAAGTGGTTTTTCTTGTAGCGTGGCCTCGTTTTCAGCAACTTCTTCGACTGTAAGCCCGCCCATATCAGGTAGCTGGCTACTAGTTTCTTCTGCCATTATTCTAAGCCTCTTTCTTAATGAGATGCAGAAGCATCATAATAAGACAAACCACCTTCTTCTGAAGCCTGTTGTAATTCTTCTTCCGAGGATGAAACAACCTGAACAGCGCGAGGACTAATAACCAAGGTACTGTTGAGTTCAGGTAACAATGGAGTTGATAGTCTTACTGGAAGTAATCTAATCCCACGCTTATTACGCTGTAGCTGTTCTTCACGGAACATAGAGTACTTAGCATTTGAGATATTAGCGTAGGCTATATCGTCACGCAAAATTACAGGGCGTAAGAAAACCATAAGATTACGTTTCACACTTGAACTGGTGGTTTGTTTAAATAATTCACCAATTAGAGGAATATCACCAAGAAGTGGAACCTTACTAACGTTTTCAACGGTCTTATGATCCATAAGACCACCTAAAACTACAGTTTCCCCACTCTTTACTAGGACTGAGTTTTTAATAGTACGCACGTTAAATGTTTCGCCGTTTTCGTTGTTCTTACTAGAAGAATCAACACTTGAAACTTCTTGTTCCAAAGTCAATAACACGCTATCACCTTCGTTAATCTGTGGCACAAACTTAAGCTTGGTACCTACAGTCTTACGTTCAATAGTGTCATAACGGCTAGTAGAATCAGTGCTAGTTTGAGTCCCGGTCTTTACCGGAACTTCTTGCCCAATATTAAATTCGGCTTCTTGATTATCAAGAGTAATAATACTTGGAGTAGAAAGCACGTCATTACGTGCATCAACTTGAACCGCATTTATAAGACCAAACCAATTACCCTTATAAAAACCAAGGCTTGGGCCTGATACCGCAGTAGCTAAACTACCCGGATTTACATTACCGTCAGTAACATTAGCTAAGATATTAGAAATGGTGCTACTAGATGGATCTTGAACCACAGTTGCTAATCTATTGCCAGCAGTCCCGCCCCATTGAATACCTAAGCTAGCGTTAGTTTCATCAGTAATTTCAACAATGATGGCTTCAACTAAAACCTGAGCGCGACGGATATCAAGTTTACGAATGATAGTTTCAAGCTCTTTCATTAAAGATGGTTCGGCATTAACGATAATGGAGTTGGTGTCTTCATTAGCGTAAATATTGATCTTTTTCTGGTTGCCTTGGCTGCCATTAGAAGCACCTTCTGAGTTAGTCAAAGACTTACTTACACCAGTTAATGTTTCAAGGACGTTAGCAGCCTTAGCATAACGCAAATAGAACACCTTAGTGTTGCCTGACTGAGCCTGTTCTTTATCAAGCATTCTCACCAATTTTACCGCACGTTCACGTGCTCTAGGTTCACCTGAAATAATTACTGAGTTAGTGCGTTCATCAGCGACCAATTTTGGAGTAAGTAAACTTGAAGCTGCGTTACCACCCTTTTCGTCTTTAAGAATACTTAAAGCTACACGGACAGCTTCAGCCGCTGAAGCGTGTTCAAGCTTAATAATTTCAACGTCTTGGTTACCAGCTTTGTCTACACGACCAACAATTTCGACCAAACGATTAACCACATTGGCTCTACCAGTAATAAGTAGCACATTAGATGGTTCATAGTGCACTACGTTGCCGGCACCTTGATTATCAATCAAACCACGCAATAATGGAGCAAGTTCACGCACACTTACGTTTTTCACCGGAATCACGCGAGTGATCATTTCATCACCAACCGCCGCTTCGTCATCAAGCGGTACCCCTGAAGTCTTGGCAACCGCAGAACGAACAACTTTATAAACATTATCGCCCGCAGGAACTACCGCAAAACCATAAACTTCAAGTACGCTCAAAAAGAATTGGTAATACTGTTCTTCTGTTAATAAATCATAGCTTCTTACATTAACCTTGCCACGAACTGCAGGATCAATAATGAAGTTTTTGTTTAAGTTTTTCCCTACGGTGTTGATGAACTCAGTAATATCCGTGCCCTTGAAGCTCGCGGAATACTCTGCAGTTGCACTTCCTTCAATTGGAAGCAATACCATGAGGGAAAAAACCATCACCCCAAAAATACTACGCAATAAATTTCTATTCTTCATATGTCACACTTACTTCAAGTCAAGATTTATTGATTCACGAGAACCGTTGCGATCTATTACTATGGATACTTCGGTCATGTTTTGTAATTCGCCCATAACTTGCATTGCTTGCGCGTTATTAGTCAAATCCTTACCATTGATTTCAACCGCGATATCACCACTTTTTAACCCAGAGTTAATAAATAACCGACTATCACTGCCTGGATTAAGTTCATAACCTATAACCCTGCCATCTCGAGTTGCAGGTTTAATGTTGATGTATTTGAGCAAATTGCCTGGATTGCTCAAAAGTTCTGTCCTAACATTTTGAATTTCTTGTTTAGTTAACTTCGAATCATTACTTGTATCGTTGTTAGATTCTTTTTCATCCTCGTAACGCGATACTGGACCATCATCTTCAAGAAAAATAATTTCTTCTTGGCGTCCAACATTATCCACAATAATAGAATTCGGCTTAATTTCTTTGATGGTAGCGGAACCAATTTTGTCCCCTACCCCATAGGTTTCTTCCTTGCCGTTATAAACAAGAGTTACCGCCCCACGGCCGTCGGTAGCAGCAGAAATACCATTAATCTTCACATTAAGTTTGCTACGTACCACTTGTCCCGGAGTCGACCCCTTAACTGTCGGAGTATTATTTTCTGCTCCAATTTCACCAACTTCGCCAAAGATGTGCATACTGCTAAGCAATTTTTCTTGCACCGGTTGCTGAATTTGAGCTAATTCATCCTTATTTAAACCAGGAAGCTCTACTCGCACAGCCGGTACTAAATTCCACAAAAAAATAGCTGTTTGATAGCTTAAACCAAAACCTAGAACATAAAACAAAAATACACTGAGCTTACGCATTCTTTGCATGCGTTTTTCATTAAGCTCCGCTAACGCTTCTTCTGTTAGTTCTGGTTCCACTTTCGGGCTGCTACTTCCTAGCTTGTTAATCCTAGACAGGGCCGAATTTATAAAACTCATATATGATATAATCCTCTCTAAAAATAGAGGTAAACGGCAGATTAGTTATATAACCAAACTTTCAATATACTAATTTTGCCCTATAAAACATTTTTTTAACAATAATCAGATCATATTTTGCCATATTTACCAAAAATATGGCAAAAAAAACGGAATACAGGATACTTTATGAGCCCAAATTCGGAAAATGAGGTCCGCTTAGATAAGTGGCTATGGGCAGCTCGGTTCTATAAGACTAGATCTATTGCTCGTTCTATGATTGAAGGGGGCAAGGTTCACTATAATGGCACTCGATCAAAACCTAGTAGAATTGTCGAAATAAATGCTCGTATCCAATTATGGCAGGGTTATAATCAAATTGAAGTAGTAGTGTGTGGTATTTCTGATACTAGACGTAGTGCTGAAGAAGCACGCAAATTGTATACCGAAACCGATGCTAGTCGTGAACATAGAGAGAAGCTAGCCTTAGCTTCAAAAATGCAGTTACTTTACGCCCCACATCCTAAGGACAAACCAGATAAGAAACAACGACGCGAATTACTGAGCCTTAAACATGGATTAAGAGAAAGTAATCATGAAATGTAAATTTCGCTCTGTCTAATTGCGCCAGCTTCCAAAGCCGGCCAGCCCAATGACCACTTTTAAGGAACAAAACTCATGGATAACTTAAACAACGAACCAAATGCTACCCCAGAAAGCTTTGATTCAATTCAACGCTTTATTTTTAATGATTACGCCATTAGAGGCGAAGTAGTTCAATTACAAAAGTCATATGCTGCGCTGATAGAAGGTCATAACTATCCTGACTGCATCAAGACTTTACTTGCCAAAATGCAAACCGCAATTTGTCTCATTACCTCTACTTTAAAACTTCAAGGTAGCATCATGCTACAAATTAGAGGCCAAGGAGCTTTGCACTACGCTTACGTAAATAGCAACCATTTAAATGAAACCCGCGGTTTAGCTTCATTTGAAGAAGGATTGAGTGGCACTACCCTCAAGGAAATTGTTGGCGAGAATGCCATTATGTCCGTAACGGTAATTCCCGATGAGGGACAACAATATCAAGGCATTATTGCTCTAGACAAACCCACCATCGCCGAATGCATTGAAGAGTATTACCACCAATCAATGCAGATTGACACTAAGATATACATATTTGCCGATATTGAAAAAGCCGTGGCTGGCGGTATGTTGCTCCAAGTATTACCATCCGATAACCATAAAAAGCAAGCTGAAGATTTCAACCACTGCACTACCCTAGCCGATACTTTAACCGCTGCGGAAGTTTTAACTCTTGATTCTCAAGATGTAATTTATCGTTTATTTAACCAAGATTCAGTTAACATCTTCCCAAATGAACCAATCTGCTTTAAATGCATGTGTTCAAGAGAGCATTTCCATGAAATGTTATCTCATTTAAATCCAAATGAAATTTCAGAAATTATTTCAGGCCCTGGTAGTGCTGAAATTGAATGCCATTGTTGTGGTAAAAAGTACACTTATAACCAAGAAGAGTTACTTGAAATTCTTCGTGAAGCCAAAAGCCACACGCAAGAAAACAATTAGTCTGTTAGCGCCAAAAACGTAGACCAGGCGCATAAAAAGTAAATTTAATCTAACCTAAGCGAACAAAAATTTTTGTTCGCTTTTTTTATCTCATCCAAACATCTAGCTTCGACCAAAAAAAGTACCTGCCGAGACAGGTACTTTAACATTGCAATTTTTATTTTTGGTTGTTTTAACCAGGGATGTTATTACATCAAGTTGTAAGCACGTTCGCCATGGGTTGTAAGGTCAAGACCTTCACGTTCTTCATCAGGAGCAACACGTACACCGAAAAGCTTATCAGCAAGGTAGAATGCAACGATTGAAACGATACCACACCAAACAATACAAATAATTACAGATACTAACTGACCAGTGAACTGACCAAGGATTGAATCCCAACCTTCTTTGAAGCCAACACCACCAAGAGCAGGAGCACAGAAGATACCTGTTAATAAAGCACCAGTAATACCACCTACACCGTGTACGCCAAATACGTCAAGTGAGTCATCAACATTGAGGAGCTTCTTGAGGCCGTGGATACCCCACAAACATACGAAGCCAGCAACCAAACCGATAATCAAGGCACCACCAACACTTACGAAAGCACAAGCAGGGGTAATAGCAACCAAACCCGCAACAGCCCCAGAACATGCACCTAAGAGAGATGGGCGACTGAAGAGGATCCATTCAGCTGCCATCCAAGCAAGAGCGGCAGCGGCTGGAGCAACACAGGTGTTAGCAAAAGCAAGAGCAGATATACCGTCAGCAGTAAGTTCAGAACCTGCGTTGAAGCCGAACCAACCTACCCACAAGAGACAGGCACCAATCATAGTCATAACCATGTTGTGTGGTGACATTAATTCACGGCCATAACCAATACGCTTACCCACGAAATATGCACCAACAAGAGCACAAATCGCAGCGTTGATATGTACTACGAGACCACCAGCAAAGTCATATGAATGCCATGCAGAGTCAATGTACCCGCCACCCCATACCATGTGGCACAATGGGATGTATGAGAAAGTGAACCAAATGAAGATTACAAACAAAAGGGCACTGAATTTAATTCTTTCTGCAAATGAACCAATGATTAAGCAAGCAGTAATACCTGCGAACGCACCTTGGAATGAGAAGAAAGTTAAGTCAGAAAGAGAACCGTTTACAGCTTCAGGACCAACAGAGAGCATGAGGAACTTATCCAAGTTACCCAATACCATCTGTAAAGTTTCGTTATCGTTTGCCCCAAAAGCCAAGCTGTAACCGTAAATAGCCCAAAGAACAAACATTAGGGAGAATATAACTATGGTCTGTGCCAGTACTGACAACATGTTCTTTGAACGAACCAAACCACCATAGAACAAGGCAATACCAGGAATAGACATTAAAATAACGAGAGCGGCACAAATCATGATAAAGCCGTTATCAGCGGTATTGACTTGTGGTTCTTGCGGAGCTGCTTCAGTAGCTGCCGGAGCTTCAGGAGCAGGCGCAGGAGCTGCAGTTTCAACTTTAACTTCCACAACTTCAGCAGCCGGTGCTGGCGCTGCGGTAGTAGCGGCTGGGGCCACTACTTCACTTTGTGTATCTGATATAGTAGCTGGCGCCACATCTTCACCCCATGAAGGAGTAGCAAAACTGAATGCGCCTGCTATAAGTAGCAAACTAAGTATTCGTTTCATAATATTCTCCAAAAGAAAAAAGCTTGAACATTTTGAAACTATTACTGCAACATCTACGCCAAGTATAAAAAAATCTTTAAAACCGCCTATAGACCTCAATAAAGGTGCTAATTTTGAATTTTATAAGGCTAAAATTCTAATTTTATGCACCATAATATCTTTTAGGCACCAATTTGGTGCGTTTGAAATAGTGCATAATTAAAGCACTAACAATGGGCGTTGATTTCCTATCCTTCTTAGAACAAGGTATAATTTTCTTTAGTTATAAAGCTTAAAACATCGTTCCCTCCTCAAAGAATGAATATCTTAATAAGGTAATCAAGAACATGCACATTAATACAGAATATTTTGCCGGACCTGCTAATTGTCCACACAATCTTGTGCTTATCCACGGTTGGGGCATTTGCAGTCGAATTTTTTATCCCTTAGTTCCATTGCTTCAAAAATACTGCAACGTAACCCTATTAGATCTACCAGGATATGGAATTAACCACCAAATCCCTGCTAATAGATGCGATGGGATCCAAAAGATTTTAGAAGAAACCTTACCTAACAACATTATTTTATTAGGATGGTCCTTAGGCGCCACATTAGCTCTTAGATACACCATCACTAACCCTAATAAAGTTAAAGGTCTTATTACTTGCGCTGGTAGTCCACGTTTTTGTGCCGATCCTACAAGTTCTTGGCCGGGTACTGAAGCCACCCTACTCCAAAAATTTGCTTCCATCTTAAAAATGGATAACTGTAATAGCATCATTGATAAATTCTTATCTTTGCAAGCTATGGGCTCTGAAACCTTAAAACAAGACATCCGCACCATGAAAAAGCTAATCGCGGAAGTCGAAACACCTTCATATTATGAGCTCCAGGCTGGCTTAAAAACTCTTATGGATGAAGACTTACGCGGGTATATTAGTCGCATTACTTGTCCGTCTCTACACATTTATGGCGCACGCGACCGCCTAGTTCCTGCAACTAGTGCACAAATTTGGCACCAAAAGGCTAATGCTAAAATTTGTATCATGCCCGCAAGTTCACATGCACCTTTTATCACCGAACCTAAGAACTTTGCCCAAGAAATCGCAAGTTTCTTGCAAAATCTAAAATAAGCCTGCGGGAAGGTTTGGCCCCATGCATAAAGTCATTGTCCTTAAAACTTATGCGCGATTTCTTTAAACGCCCTTTTATCTTCTCAGTTTTGCCTCAAAACATGTAACAAAACCTGAGGAGATTTCTCTAATTAAACGCACGCAAGTTTTTTGCTTGTTTTTGTGAAAACCTCCGTAAAGTTCCACTTTAATTTACCCAAGCCAAAATTTTTAGATTAAACTATTGTTGGGTAATTGTAACCTGTTTAAAGGAGAAGTTATGAGTAACTCGATTAACATCAACTCTGCTTCCCAGGCTCTCATTAATAACCAAGCACAGTTACGTCAAACCGCAAGTATTATTGCTAACACCAATTCTGCCAATCAAGAATCGTTGCCTAAAGACTGTGTGGACTTAATTAATAATAGAGCCGTAACAGAAGCCTTATGTAAAACGATTGTAGTTCAAAAGGATTGTACTGATAGCTTAATAGATTTATTTGCTTAATTAGACCTAGCTAAATAGCAAATAATTGGGTTAATTTGGTTTCAAAACTAAATTGGGGTGAAATGGTATGGGAATAAACGGCACCTATACATCAGGTTCTTATTCCACCTATATCCGGAATTACAATTCTAATTCTGGTAAGGGACGTTTACCTGCCTACATTGCGCAAAAAGAACAAAACGAACAAAAAGCCCAGCAACTTGAGCAAAACACCCGGCAAAATAATCAAATTGCCTTAAGTAAAGTCCAATCAGCTCAAACCCAAATTGCGTCCACTATCAACGTAAGACATTCCCCAGTAACCACAACTACTTCCTCTACCACACGTAAATATAGTGAAGCTAAAAACACTAATTCTTCTGCACACACAACTAAGGCACTTAACCCAGAATTAGAGAATTTATTCTTTGGGGACAACTCAACCTCTTTAGTAGACCAAGAGCGCACAAATGCAACTGCCGGTGGCCACTCTCAAGCTGCCAATAGCCCCTCTAGAGCTCACGATGATAACGAAGACACAGTTTCTAACAATGGCAACGCTACCCCAAAGGAATTAACCGAAGCCGAACTTCAAGAAATAGAAGATTTAAAGCAAAGAGACCGTGAAGTGCAAATTCACGAAAATCAACATAAAACCACAGGCGGGGCTTATGCCCAGAGCCCGTCTTACTCATATACCACAGGGCCTGATGGCAAACAATACATCACTGATGGTTCTGTATCTATTTCGTTAAGTGAAGAAAAAACTCCCGCTGCCACCATTAAAAAGATGGAACAAGTATATCGCGCGGCGTTAGCTCCAGCTGAACCATCCGGAGCAGACCGCAACGTTGCTTCTGAAGCGGTCCGTATTGCTAATAGAGCAAGACAGCAAGTCCTAAAAGAACAAGGAGTTAATTCTTCAGAAACTGTGGATAACAACAAAAATGTGGCAGTTGAAACCGATAATGCCTCAACCGGAATCAATGCGTCCACATCCCCAAATAAAAATGAAACCGAGTCACAAAATTACGATGACTCTAAAGCTTTAGATTACTTTAATGCTAATAGAGTCATCAGCTCTCTTTATCAGTCTTCAAGCTATAGCCCTACCCTCGGCTCTACAATTAACACCCAAGGATAGAACCACATTCCTTATCTACTTAATCTTCACCTGCCAAATGACGCAAATATTCCTGCTTTATCTTGGCCAATTCTTCATCTGACTTTATTTCTGTAGTCTTATTATCATCAAATTTAGATCTAAATTTGAACATGGGAGCGGGAATTGGACCAAACCAAGCTTCAGGCTTATACGAAATTTTATTCACATACCAAGAGACTTTGCCTTTGGGCGTATTAATAACCGCTTCATCATCAATCGAGAGATTCATTAAACCTTTGGCCATGGGGCTACTTAAAGAAATAAACCCTTCACGGTTATAAGTTTCTGCGTGCCCTACGATATGCACATGTTTAATTTGACCATCATCATTTTCAATTTCAACATAGGCCCCAAAGTAGACTTTATTATCTCTTTGCCCATCACTACTGCGATCAAGCACACTTGTAGAATCAAAAATATCGGACAACTGCTTTATTCTAATATCTACTTCACGGAGCAAACGTTTATTGTATTGATAGTCAGCATTTTCACTACGGTCACCTAAAGATGCAGCCCAAGCCAATCGGTCTGCCACCTTCGGTCTTAAATCGTTCCAAAGCTCGCTAAACTCACCCTTAAGTAAAGCCATACCTTCCGCAGTTACATAATTCATAAAGCCACCTATTTTCCTTAAAGGAATAACTTTTTATTCGATACTATATGCAAAAAGGGAACTGCAATGCAATTCCCTTTTCAAAATTTATTTAACCTTATGTTTTACAACGTAAGGATGGTCAGCTTCTATTAGAGCTTAGGACCAGCAGCTACAAGAGCCTTACCGTGTTCGTTACCTTCGAACTTAGCGAAGTTCTTGATGAAACGAGATGCAAGATCCTTAGCCTTTTCTTCCCACTGAGACTTATCAGCATAGGTATCACGTGGATCGAGGATTGCAGGATCAACGCCTGGAAGAGCAGTTGGAACAACAAAGTCGAAAATTGGGATTACCTTGGTTGGAGCCTTGTCGATAGAACCGTCAAGAATTGCGTCGATAATACCACGGGTATCCTTAATAGAGATACGCTTGCCAGAACCGTTCCAGCCAGTGTTTACGAGGTAAGCAGTAGCACCAGAAGCCTTCATCTTCTTAACGAGTTCTTCACCGTACTTAGTTGGGTGAAGTGAAAGGAATGCTGCGCCGAAGCATGCAGAGAAGGTTGGGGTAGGTTCAGTAATACCACGTTCAGTACCAGCGAGCTTAGCGGTAAAGCCAGAGAGGAAGTAGTACTGAGTCTGTTCTGGGTTAAGAATAGATACTGGTGGGAGAACACCGAAAGCGTCAGCAGAAAGGAAGATTACCTTCTTAGCAGCTGGAGCCTTTGATACAGGCTTAACGATGTTTTTGATGTGATAAATTGGGTAAGAAACACGAGTGTTTTCAGTTACAGACTTATCAGTGAAATCGATCTTGCCATTTGCATCAACGGTTACGTTTTCGAGAAGAGCGTTACGCTTGATTGCATTCCAAATGTCTGGTTCGTTTTCCTTAGAGAGATTGATTACCTTAGCGTAGCAACCGCCTTCGAAGTTGAATACACCATCATCGTCCCAACCGTGTTCGTCGTCACCGATGAGTTCACGCTTTGGATCGGTAGAAAGGGTAGTCTTACCAGTACCAGAAAGACCGAAGAAGATAGCAGTTTCACCCTTAGCATTGGTGTTAGCAGAGCAGTGCATAGATGCCATGCCCTTGAGTGGGAGGAGGTAGTTCATGTAAGAGAACATACCCTTCTTCATTTCACCACCGTACCAAGTGTTGATGATGATCTGAACCTTTTCAGTGAGGTTAAATACAACTGCAGTTTCAGAGTTAAGACCGAGTTCCTTGTAGTTTTCAACCTTAGCCTTAGAAGCGTTGATTACTACGAAATCTGGTTCACCAAAGTTTGCAAGTTCTTCAGCAGATGGTCTTACAAACATGTTGGTTACAAAGTGAGCCTGCCAAGCCACTTCCATGATGAAGCGGATCTTAAGACGTGAGTTTTCGTTAGCACCACAGAAAGCATCAACAACGTAAAGCTTCTTGTTGCTTAATTCCTTGCTAGCAAGCTTCTTAAGTTCCTGCCAACTAGCCTGAGAAAGAGGCTTGTTGTCATTCTTGTAAGCATCAGAAGTCCACCAAATGGTGTCTTTGGTAACATCGTCGAGTACGAAGAACTTGTCCTTTGGTGAACGGCCAGTGTAAACACCAGTCATTACATTAACAGCACCCATCTCGGTAACTTGGCCCTTTTCGTAGCCTTCAAGCTTAGGGTCAGTTTCATCAGCAAAAAGCTGTTCGTAAGATGGATTGTGAACTACTTCAGTAGCACCAGTAATACCATACTTCTGCAAGTCTAATTCTGCCATTTGTACAGTTTCTCCACAAAATTAAGATAACAAAATAAATGTTAATATTGAAATAACCGGATTGATTTTAAATGAAATCCTAGAATTAGTCTAATGAATAAATGACTTTTTTAAAAAAAATTTATTTCCATGAAAAAGATGATTTTTGTTACAAATATCAAAAGAACATTCAGTCCTTTGTAATATCTATAGCTTCATCTGAAAAAAAATTTCACTCTGTCATATGCTCTAAATCTTTTTATAACTTTAGACGCGAAATCATATATCATATAGAGTAATACTTTTTAAACTTAAACCACTAAATAAAGCGAGTTTTAGTTCTTAAAAAAGTAATCTATCTATAGACATACGGCATAAATAAACGGATTGTGTATAAATGATAACAATTACCCCCAAAGCTGAAGAATATTTCTGTCAGCTCCTTGCAACCCAAGCACCTAACACCAGAATTAGAATCTTTGTTTCTAACCCAGGCACCCCTGGGGTTGAATGTGGTATTCTTTATTGTCCTCAAGACATGGTTACTGGCGCTGATGACATTTTTCAGCACAATGGTTTTGAAACCGTAATCGATTCAACCTCTCAACCATACCTTAAAGATGCTGTTATCGACTTCATCTTCGATGAAGACAACAAGGGTAGCTTAACCTTCAAAGCTCCTCTGCTTAAAAGATCTGACGTACCAGCTGACGCTCCTTTGTTTGACAAGCTCGCAAACTTCTTCCAAACCACAGTAAATCCAAGCCTCGCAGGGCATGGTGGTTTTGCAAAACTTGAAGAAGTTACCGAAGACGGTGTGGTTAAAGTAAGTTTTTCTGGCGGGTGCAAAGGTTGTAGCTTAGTCAACATCACATTAAAAGATGGTATCGAAGCTAACCTAAAACAAGCTTTTCCAGGCATGATTAAAGAAGTTATCGATACTACTAATCATGAAGTGACTGAGGAAACTTATAAATAGCTCCATGGCGCCACAAAAAGTAGTGAAAATTGGCATCGCTAACTTATATTTACCCAAAAGTAACATGTTAATTTGAACGGCAGAATAAAAAAGACTTCTATTAAAACTTGATAGAAGCCTTTTTCATAAAGATTTAGGTTAAGTTTATAATCTTCACTAACACTGTAAACCAAATAGTGTTTACGAACACATCAGAACTATTCAGATTTTTTTGCTCTAGACAATAATGATACGGTGGCATCTTTGGGCGATTTATGCATGAAAAGCACATTGTAGACTTCATGACAGATTGGCATATCAACACCATATCTTTCTGCTAGCAAGTGCACTTCCTTGGTATTTTCCCAACCTTCAACCACCTGCCCTATTTCGGCGATTGCTTCTTCAATGGTTTTACCAGCACCTAAAGCCAAACCAAAACGTCTGTTTCGCGACTGATTGTCAGTACAAGTTAGAACTAAATCACCTAACCCCGCCATCCCCATAAAGGTCTTTGGAGAAGCGCCCATAGCAACACCAAGGCGTTGTAATTCCACCAAGCCTCTAGTAATGAGTGCAGTTCTTGCATTAGCCCCAAAACCTAAACCATCAGACAACCCGGCCCCAATGGCAATTACATTTTTGACAGAACCGCCAATTTGCAAACCAATTAAATCTGGGTTTTTATAGACACGAAGGTTTTTAGTGGAGTGAATAAGTTGAGAGAACTCTTCGGTGAAGGCATCATCGGTACCTGCTACGGAAATTGCCGTTGGGAGACCTGAGGCCAGTTCTTTCGCAAATGTAGGTCCACTTATGGCCGCTAAAGGTACATGCGGTCCAAGTTCTTCCTTAGCCACTTCACTTAGTAAACGCCCAGTTGAATTTTCCAAACCCTTAGTGGCCCATGCTACGCGATGAGCAGGAGTCATAAAAGGCTTAAGTTCATGAAGCACTTGTCTAAAAGCGCTACTTGGCACTACCACAAGGATGATGGAAGCCGCTTCCATCGCCGTCTTTAGATCCGATGTAAGATCCATCGCTTCCGGGAATTTTTGTCCTGGAAGAAACTGTTCATTACATCTCCCTTGCTGCATAAGCTCAATCTTCTTAGGGTTATGCCCCCAAAGCATGACACGACGCCCATTTCTAGCTAGGGATATAGCAAGGGCAGTCCCATATGAGCCTGCCCCCAATACTGAAATTGAGTATTCCACTCTACTTCTGTTCCAAAATTGCTAATTAAGCCTTTGCTTCAGCATCTTTTGCTGCAGCCTGTTGTTCCTGCTGCTTCTTCTGAATATAGATAGCTTCAAAGTTAATTGGAGCTAAGTTAAGAGGTGGGAATGAAGCCTTTACTACGAGACTAGAAATGTTTTCTCTAGCGTATGGGTAAAGAATGTTAGGAATAAAAGCATTGAGCATATGATCAAGAGCTTGTTCAGGGAAGTTAGAAATCTGGAAAAGACCAGCCTGGTTAACTTCACAAAGGAATGCAACCTTGTCTTCAAGCTTTGCAGTAACGGTAAGACGAAGAACTACTTCGTACACCCCATTGTCGACAGCTTTGCTACGGGTATCAAGATCAAGCTTAACTTCTGGTTTCCATTCGTTTCTGAAAATTTCCGGTGCATTAGGAGTTTCGAGAGAAATATCTTTGTTGTAAATACGTAAAATTTCAAAAGCCGAATTGGCGGCCTGATTGTTCTGTTCTTCAGCCATTGCTGTCAGTCCTCAAAATTAGTAATAAATAAAATAAAATCCCTTTGATTATTACAGAATCAAAGTAAATCACCAAAAAAAACTTATGAATATGACGGGCAGATCATAACTTTACCTAACAATTGTTAAAACAAAGTGTATTCACAGCCTCTTAGTGATTACTTTTTAACCACAGGAAGTCCACGGCCGACCCAGTCAACCATACCACCCTTTAGGATTACAGGATTCTTGTAACCTGCCTTTTTCAAAAGGCAAGCCGCATTATAAGCCACAGGGTCGTCAAGGTCTTTACCGATAATAACAACGCCTTTATCAGCAAATTTAGAAGCCACCCCAAAGTTACCAGCCTTAAAATCATCTACGCTTACTTCATAAGCACCGCTTAGATGTCCAGCTGCATAATCAGCTTTAAGGCGAACATCAAGCAAACCATAGCCAGAGTGGTTACAAAGCATAGAGGCCATACCGGCATCTACTGATTTGATACCATTTTTCCAAATGGTGATTTGAATCCAAACAAGATAAAGAACTAATACCACAAAAACAATTGAAGCTATTTGGTGGTTAGTAAAAAAAGTGACTACTTCAGTATAAAAGTCAAAATTTTCCATATTGTGTCTAAATTTCCCTAAATTTATTAGCCGGTTAGACCATTTGTGCACACAAAATTTTAAGTATTAAAGATCAAGGTTTGATTTAATCTTTAAAACATTTGATTAATAATAGCATAAGAACAGCCGATTTCTGTTGTTCTTTCGTAAAAACACCCATCCTTCACCCAATAAAACCACAGTTTCGCCTCTCATTTTAGTTTCTTTTAGGCTATAGCCATCTCTTACTCTCTGCCCAAAAATGGTGTAAAATAGAAAGGTAAACTTATTCACTTTTTACAGGAATTATATAAACATGGCCAAAAAACCTTTTGCCCTGATTATCATGGACGGTTGGGGATACAATCCCGTCAAAGAATTCAACGCTGTTGCCAATGCAAAGACTCCTAACCTTGACAACTTAACAGCTCATTACGCTCACACCCTTATCGAAGCTTCTGGGCTTGCTGTAGGCCTCCCTGATGGCCAGATGGGCAACTCTGAAGTTGGTCACACCAATATCGGCGCAGGTCGCGTTGTTTATCAGGACCTTACCCGTATCACCAAGTCTATCGCTGATGGTGACTTCTTCTCTAACGAAGCTCTTTGCAAAGCTATCGATGCTGCAAACGCTGCTGGTAAGGCTGTTCACGTAATGGGTCTTATGTCTCCAGGAGGCGTACACAGCCATGAAGATCAGATCGTAGCTATGTTTGAACTTTTAGCTCGCAAGAATGTATCAAAGGCCTACTTCCATGCATTCACTGATGGCCGTGACGTTCCACCTCGTAGCGCTCAAGGTTCAATCGACAAATTCGAAGCCCTCTTCAAGAAGTTAGGCACTGGCCGTTTCGCTTCAATGATTGGCCGTTACTATGCCATGGACCGTGACAACAGATGGGATCGTGTTGAACAAGCTTACGACCTTCTCACTCAGGCTTCTACTCAGTTTGCTCCATTTGCTTGCGCAACTGATGCTCTTAACGCAGCATATGCTCGTGACGAAAACGACGAATTCATCCAGGCTTCCGTAATTGGCGAACCAGTTAAAATGGAAGATGGCGATGCGCTTATTTTCATGAACTTCCGTGCAGACCGTGCTCGTCAGATTTCTCGTTCATTTGCTAACGATGATTTCACCGGTTTCACCCGCAAGGTAAGACCTGCAATCAACTTCGTTATGCTAACTGAATATGCAACTGATATTAAAGCAGCTTGCGCCTTCCCTCCTTCAGATCTCAAAAACACCCTTGGCGAATGGTTGTCTTCCCATAACAAAACTCAGCTTCGTATCTCTGAAACTGAAAAATACGCTCACGTTACATTCTTCTTCAACGGTGGTGTAGAAAATCAGTTCCCTGGTGAAGACCGTATTTTGGTTAACAGCCCTAAGGTTAAGACCTACGATTTACAGCCTGAAATGAGCTCTAAAGAACTTACTGATAAGCTTTGCGCTGCTATCGAAAGCTGCAAGTATGATGTGATCATCTGTAACTACCCTAACGGCGACATGGTTGGTCACACTGGCGTTTATGAAGCTGCAGTTAAGGCTTGTGAAGCTGTTGATGAATGTATCGGCCGCGTTACTGACTCTCTTAAGAAAGTTGGTGGCGAATGCCTCATCACCGCTGACCACGGTAACGCTGAACGTATGAAGGATCTTACCACTGGTGTTGCTTACACTGCTCACACCAACCTCCCAGTTCCTCTTATCTACTTTGGTAGACAGGCGGAAGCTGTTTCAGGTGGCAAGCTTTCTGATTTAGCTCCAACCATTCTTTCCCTCATTGGCATGGATATCCCTGCTGAAATGACCGGGAAGGTATTATTTAAGGTTAAGTAATCCTTAAATGAAGTCAGGTTTACTAAAATTCAGTAATTCTCGACTTTTCTCCCTGCGTCCGCTATGGACGCAGGGTTTGCTTACTCTAGTGCTTTTTTTCTTGTGTTTACTCTTCTCTAACGCCAAAGCCAATACCCCAAATCAGCAAAACCTAAAACAAAGTATTACAAATCAACATTTAGTTATCAAATCACACGAATCCAATTTAAAACAGTTAGAATCAGAACAAAAAAGACGTGCCCATAAAATTCGCAATCTTGATCGCAATATGAGTGTGATTGAGAAAAAAACTGCTGTTTTACTCACTGAAGCTGAACAACTAAACGACGAACGAGAAGAATTATTATCAGCCCTTAAAACCCAAGAAGATCAATTAAATGAACTTCTAAGAAAATCCTTTATGCTAGGGCACAATTCCTCCGTTAAAATAATTTTAAACAACGAAGACCCCGGCATTAATGACCGTTATTTAACCTACACTAAGTACCTAGCTCAGAAACGCTACAACTTAATTCAAGATATCTCCAAACAACGTAAAGAGTTGCAAAAAAAAGACGAGCAACTTGCAGTTAAGAAAGAAGAATTAGCCAACCTAAAAACTCATTACAACGACCTAAAACAAACTTTAATCAATGAAAAAATTGAGCAACAAAACACGGTCAAAGACTTAAAAGATACCATCGATAAAGAAAAGAAACAGCTTGAAGAAACTGCCGTTGCACTAAAACAACTCGAAAATGAGCTGTCCCAAAAGCAAAAAGAATTAACAGCCAAACGTAAACGCGAGGCTGAACAAAGACAAAAAGCTAAACTTCAGGCTAAAGCTAGTGCCAAAACCCGGCATACTCAGTCATCTTCAACTCACCAAACAGTTGCAGCCCTTGGTCTGCAGCGGTTACACGGGGTTTTACCATGGCCAGTACACGGAAGCGTTATTCATTCATTTGGGGAAAGACGCAGTGGTGAAGTTACCTGGAAAGGATTAGTTATCTCCGCCCCCGCTGGCAAAACAGTTGTGTCTATTGCCGATGGTGATTGTATTTACTCCGGTTGGTTAAACGGTCTTGGCAATATTGTCGTTATAGATCATGGACGTGGTTATCTCTCTCTTTACGGGAATAATCAAAAGCTAAAAATCTACTCTGGCAATTCTGTGCATAAAGGGGACGCCATTGCAGTCGTTGGCAATAGCGGGAATCTTAAAACAAATTCACTTTACTTTGAAATCCGCTATGAAGGGATCCCGGTCGATCCTAAAAGATGGCTAGGCAAACGTTAATGATACACTAATGTTCACATGCAATTAACACTAAAATCTGTTATATTAAACTCTGTCATTTCTTTGAAATTAACAAACCCGAAGGTTAAAGAAAACATCAATGAGACTTACAATTTTCCACAATCAAGAACCAAAAGCATTGTGGAATCACAGCCTTAAAAAACTTATTACTCCCCTCTCTTTTAAGGATTTAAAAGCTATGGGAGATGTTCATATCGCCGTATTCAACGATGGTGTAGTTGGGCTCGCCGTAACCCATGATAATGAGATTGTTTTTTTGAAGGTCCGCGATATTACTAGACGTCGTGGGGTTGGCAAATACCTAATTGAAGAAACTTGCCACTTTGTAGAAGAAGAAGGTTTCGAAAAAACCATCATTAACACCGCTCGTTTTCCGCAAGAGGAAATCGATGGCATTATTTACTTCTTAGAAATGCAAGGTTTCCAAAAAGACGAAGCTGATAACAATATTTATGAATTTAGTGAAGAATAACTGCTAACTAGTTTTAAAAAAACTCTGTAAGCTCTACTTGTAAAAGTTACTCTTCAGGTAAAATTTAACTTACAGTTGGAACTATGATAACTGGCTAATCATAGTCCTTTTTTATTGACCTTAATTCAAGTTACCATTTAAGTTATTCCGAATGAACTTAGATAGGCTACCAAAATTAGAGCTCGAATTCCCCTCACCAAAATAAAAAAGTCGCTACATAGCGACCTTTTTATTCATTTTAATCTTAAGTCCAAAGGTTTTTACATAAAACTTCTTCTTATTTTGCTGTTATGACTTGTTGTTACCAAAAACCATATCGTATAAAGTTGGAGATTTAACCTTCAAAGAATGAAGAGACTTAATTCTTCTAATGGTCTTTGAGTTACCTCTGATAAGGAGGGTTTCTGTGGTAGCGTGAGTTCCCTTAAGAGTAATACCTTCTAAGAGGTCACCCTTAGTAATACCAGTGATTGAAATAATAACGCTATCAGTCTTAGCCATATCTTCTAGCTTAAGAACCTTCATAGGCTCAATGCCCATCTTTTGGCAACGGGCAATTTCTTCTTCCGCGTATTTCTTGTTTTCAGGAGTATCGCCCTTAGCAATATCACGTGGAATAAGACGGCCTTGCATATCACCATTTAACGCACGAGTTACTGCTGCACTCACTACCCCTTCAGGAGCCCCACCGATACAGTATAGAAAATCGATATCGTTGTCTGGCATACAGGTAAGAACAGATGCAGCCACGTCGCCATCAGGAATAGCATAAACATGAAGGCCCATTTCCTGCATTTTTTTGATAGCTTGTTCATGTCTTGGCTTAGCTAAAGTTACACAAACGAGGTCAGAAATATCCTTACCAACTGCGCGAGCAATACGATAAATGTTTTCTTCCAAAGAAACATTTAGATCGATTACCCCTCTAGCATTTTCACCAACAATAAGCTTTTCCATGTACATGTCAGGTGCCTTTAAAAATCCACCTTTATCGCAAGCCGCTAAAACTGCTACCGCATTTGCTTGCCCCATGGCAGTCATACGGGTACCATCAATAGGATCAACTGCAATATCGACAGGAGTCCCACCACAACCAACTTTTTCCCCAATGTAAAGCATTGGAGCTTCGTCAATTTCACCTTCGCCGATCACGATTTCGCCGTCGATCTTAACTTCATTTAGCATGAAACGCATTGCCTTCACCGCAGCTTCATCCGCAGAATTTTTGTCCCCACGACCAAGCCAATGATAACCAGCTAATGCAGCTGCTTCTGTTACACGACAAAATTCGAGTGATAGTTCTCTGTTCATATTTTTTAACCTATTGTTGCCATATGCGCTAAAAACATTGCAAATTTTAGCACTTTTAACCATGAATTGCTTAATTCTTTCACCGCTTAAGCGTTTGTTTATGCCCCGGCTATTTTTTGACTATCTAATAATACAGAACCGGTTTTCATGGTGTAGCGTTCATCATAATCCGCACCCACAGCAACAATGTTGCGGAGCATGTCTTTTAGATTACCGGCAATAGTAACTCCTTCCACTGGAAATTGGATTTTGCCATTTTCAACCCAAAAGCCGGATGCACCACGAGAATAATCACCTGTTACATCGTTGACCCCTTGCCCCATAAGTTGGGTCACTAAAAAGCCACGATCCATTTTTACTAGTAAATCATCGAAACTTAAATTTGGCGCATTGTGGTCTATTACTTCAAAATTGGAAGAACCATAATTAGTACCATTGGGTTTCAAACCTAATTTACGCGCGGAATAGACTGAAAGACGGTAATTTTCCACTACGCCCCTAGATACATACGAAATGTCACCTGTTTTTAAGCCATCCTCATCAAAATATTGAGAAGACAAACCTTGCTTTATTAGTGGGCGGTCACAAACATCGATAAATGAAGGCAGCACTTGACGCCCTAGCGCATTATCTAAAAATGTAGAATGGTGAAATTGAGCCATGCCTGAGATTGCCCCTAACAGGCGCATGAATAAACCTGTAGCTTCTTCACGTCTAAAGATCACTGGATAGTTACCGGTAGGAATACTACGCGCCCCAACTAAAGCTACAGCATCTTCAACTGCATCTTTCGCGATTCGTTCATTATCCCACAGTAAATCACTCTTACAGCCATAACTAAATGACCCACCCATATGCATCTTGTTTTCATGTTCACTAACTAACAAAACATTTTTAGCAAATACAGAATATGGTTCACTTTGTAGAACCCCATGGGAATTAGCGTAAACAGAAATCCCATAACGATTAGAGTAAGCTGCTTTACGTACTTGAGCGATTCGAGGGTCGCGACCTTGACACATTTTATCTAAGGCAATAGCTTCCTTTAACGCAACTTCGGCATCAGGTTCCTCTGGATAACAACGATCTAAATCTATAGCCTCGCGCACCATTAATTCAGGATCGGCTAAACCCATCGCAGGATCCACTTCTGCATAAGCCGAAAACTCAATAGCAGCTTCTGCGGTCTTATTAATCGCATCTAAAGATATGTCAGAAGTAGAGGCATTACCTTTTTTTCCGTTTTTTAAAACTGTAATAGCAATACCACGGCTTTTATTAAATTCTTTTTCTTCTTGCGCGCAATCATGACTTGAAACCGTAAGACCTGTATCCTTATTGATCTTAACAATACACTGCTCCGCCCCTTTTTGCCGACAAATATCTAATACCTGTGAAGCTAAGCCTTCTAATTTCTTTCTTTCCGAATTGATCCGGTCTTTCATTACAATACCCAAGCACCTAAACTTAAATAATCTTTAACTGTGTGTTAGAATACACCATATTTATTAATGGATTCTATAATCATGCAAAAAGATAACGCAAATTTTGAAAAAGTTTCTGAGGAAGAAGACAATTGGGTCTCTCGAAGCTCTCGCAAAAGAGATGCTCGGGCCTTAAGAGATATCGGCTTAAGCATTATTGCGCTGTCAGAATCAGAATTCGAGCGCATTCCCTTTGGTGACGATGAATCTCTTCGTGAAGCTTGTCGCAACGCCCGCAAAATGAAACCTCGCTCTGAAGAGCTGAGAAGAGAAGTTTTGCATGTGGAAGCTTTATTGCGTTCACGCGACGAGGAAGAAATCAACAACTACCGTGAAGCTCTAGTAGCCCTTTCGGGGGTTAAAGTTGCTGGCAACGCCACGGTCCATAGCTTAGAAACCATCCGTAATGATTTGGTCGCTGGCGGCATCGCTGCTATCAATCAGCTCATTGCTACTAACACTGATCTTGATCGTCAAAAGCTCAGATCTTTAGTTTCTAAAGCCAAAAAAGAAATTGAAACCAATTCCATTGAAAAACGCGCTTACAAAGAACTTTTTCAATACCTTAAGCAAAATATTAACCTATAATAATTTACCGCTTAAGATCACACCACCGACTTGTAAAATACTTTATCATAAGCGGGGTGTGGTGTTTATACCATTCACTCTATAACGCTAGAGCCTTATGTTTTCGAACTTTAGTTAGAAACTTAAATTCCTTTTTGGCTCCCTTACAACGCTTTAACGACTATGTTAAGCGCCATAAACCCCCTTAATTTTCCACAAAATCTAATTTTTCAAGGATGAACTCACATGGCTCTAAAAAACAACATCATTAAAATCGTTACTTTAGTTTTTGCGTTAACCTTATTCCCGACACTTGCCATGGCTGCAGATTACATTATCGATGTTAGAACCCCTCAAGAATACGCTACTGACCATATTCCTGGCCATCTAAATATCGTACACTCCCAAATTGTAGAAGGAGTAAAAGCCCTTAACATTACCCCTGAAGACCATATTTATTTGTACTGTCGTTCTGGGCGTAGAGCTTCTATCGCTCTAGAAGAGCTTAATAAATCAGGTTATAAAAACGTTACTAATGTTGGTGGTTTAGAAGACGCTAAAAATTTTTTTAAATAACAGCTAACCGTTTACCGATAAGGCTTAGCGGTATTAGACATTACAACAACTGCCGAAAAACGGATTATATATTTATTCTTTGCTAATGCCAAGTAGTAGAAATAAAGTCTTTCATAGAAAAAGCGACTTTTATCCCACACGCAAGCGTGTGGGTTTTACGCCACAATTTATCTAAAATCTCCAAGAAGACTCCTTCCTCTTTAGGTGGTGAGTAGTTCACAACCAACAAACTTAATACCACCTAAAACAAAAGCCTTAGGTCAAATTTAACCTAAGGCTTTTATGATCGACATAGAACTAAATGCTTTAGCTTGCTTATTAGGCGACACTATTTTAAAGTTCCATAGTTTGGTTATTTTACAAAGTGCCACCTACGGTAATTTCATCAAGCTTAAGCGCTGGTTGACCAATCCCTACTGGAATACTTTGTCCGCACTTACCACAATGGCCATTACCTTTATCAAGTTCAAGGTTTTCCCCTAACATTGATACTTTATTAAGTACATCTACCCCTGTACCAATTAAGGTTGCTCCCTTAACCGGACCTGCAATTTTACCATTTTCAATTTTATAGGCTTCACTTGCACTAAAAGTAAACTTAGAGGTTGATGGATCTACCTGTCCACCACCGAAATTTACCGCAAAAATCCCATCTTTAACGGAAGCTATCATATCTTCAATTTTGTCATGACCTGGGAGTAAATAGGTATTCGTCATACGCGGAATTGGCAATGAAGCATAACCGTCACGGCGCCCATTACCAGTTAATTCTAAACCCATTAAGCGCGCATTTAACTTATCGGTCATGTATTTTTGTAGCCTACCGTTCTCCACCAAAACATTACGTTTTGAAGGAGTGCCTTCGCTATCAACGCTTGAGCTCCCTGGTCTTTCAGGGATAGTTCCATCATCTACAATCGTACATAATGGAGAAGCGATCTGTTTGCCCATATAGTCTTTAAAGATCGAGGTCCCCTTACGAATAGCATCAGCTTCTAACCCATGACCAACTGCTTCATGGATTAACACTGCTGGCCAACCTGCTGATAAGACTAAAGGCATAGAACCAGCCTTCACCGGTTCAGCACATAATTCAACCTGAGCAGAACGCACAGCTTCACGCGCTACCGCAAGATATCTTTTTTTGATTTCTAATTTGTCAGGAGCACAGTAAGTACCAGGCACATGTTCAAGAGGCGCTACTGCCACATCCTCAGCTAACCAGCTAAAATCAATACATCTACCACAAGCGCCATGGCCAGAAACTGTGACTCCATTTTCTTCCATGGTAACGTTGCAACTTAAACGGAGCGAAGGTCTAATATCAGCAGCAGCCCCAGTATCGGAGGCTACAACCAAAGAATCGGTTAACCCACCAGATAAAGAAATTTGTACCTGTCTTACTCGTGGATCGAGGCTATGAGCATAAGCGTCCATTTCACGCAAGATATCCACAATATAGCTTCTAGCTACATGGCTAAATGGGAATTCATCACTGTATAAAACATCAAAATCTTGTCTTTTATCCACACAAACACGACATTCATTGCCACGTTTAGAGCTACCACACACAACATCTGTAGTTTGAGCTACTGCTCGAGGGTTTACTTCGCTTGAATAAGCAAAATCAGTGGTACTACCTGTTACCCCACGAATACCGAATCCAAGATCGATAGCAAAGCTAGTAGATTTGATAATGCCTTCACTAAAATGCCAGCCTTCGTAGACATTATTTTCAAAATAAATATCAGCAAAATCTACATTACTGCTCTCTAAGCGCCCCAACATTTTGCCTAGAAAGTTTAGATCAAGGTCATTAGCTGTAAGTATCTTCTGCTCAACTGAGGTAAAAATATCCCTTGCGTTCTTCACGATTTTGCTTCCTAATTAATCTATGTAACAGTTTATTATACATTGTATCAAGGTGTGGGGACACGTTTTACCTAAAAAGTGTACCTAAAGAAAACAATCATAACGTTTTTAGCCCTTAAAGTGGAAACACCTAGGTGTAACCTTAAGTTTCAAATTTGACGAGCACTAATCATCAATAGGCATAGGCATATTTTTACGGACTAACTCTAATTCTGTTTTTTGTAAGGTAGCCGTAATCATTTTTTTAGCTTCACAACGCACTAAAACTTTTCCACTTGGTCCGACAATTAACGAATGCCCCCAGGTTTGGGCCCCGTTTTCTCCTTGACCCACCAAACCACAACCGACCGCATAACACTGAGTTTCGATCGCACGAGCTCTAATTAAGCTTTCCCAAGCAAGTTCGCCACTTATAGCCGTAAAAGCAGCCGGTACCACTAATACTTCAGCGCCTAATTTTCTTAAAAAAGCAAACATTATAGGGAAGCGCAAATCAAAACAAACAGCTAAACCAAATTTAAACCCCGCTATATCGAGCACCACTAAGTCATGGCCAGGAGCATAAATGGCCCCTTCATCATATGTAGTTACCCCAACTACTGCTTTAAAAAGATGATTCTTGCGGTAACGAGCAACTTCAATTCCCTGATCATTAAAACAGATAGTCTCGATATACATAAAACCATCAGCTTCTAAGACCGGTAAAGAACCTGCAATGAGCCACACACGCTGTTCCTTGGCCACAGCTGCTAAAGAATCTAAGGTCTGATTTAAAAGTGGCCCTGACGCAAATTCACGCACCCGGTGCGGATCGGCCGAATAAAATAAAAAGTTTTCCGGTAAAACGACCACTGTTGGGACCAGGCGCATTGTTGATTTTGGTAGTACTTGAGTCAATTGGGTCTTAAGATCCAAAACTAACTCCGCAATCGTTTTAGTTTTAGCCTCGAGCTCTAAAACCACTACTTGTACTTTATTCATGTTAAAAGCCTCTTTGCGCTGGTCCATTTAGGCCATTAAAACTTCATAACCTGTAGCTTTGGGTTGATTTGGGCTAAGAACCCATTCAATGTTCAAATTATGTTTTCCATAAATGCTTTGGTAAAGCTCTGCTGTTTCTAAATCGCAGCACACTTTTAGTGCCTTGGGCTTTCTTGAAGTCTGTATTAAAGCTAAAATCTCAGCCCGCATATTACAAACTTGCCAAAATTTATTAGGCATAACGCCTGCACCACAATATAGACAGTTAGTAGTAAGCAGTTGTTTGATACTTGGAGCTTGACGTTTACGGGAAATCTCAACCAAACCAAGCTTAGTAAAGCCAAAGCAAATACTACTAGTCTTATCTTGGGCTAAAGCCTCATTTAATCTAGCTAGCACCATAGCTTGGGACTTTTTATCCGCTAAATTAATAAAATCAATGATTATGGCGCCACCAATATTACGTAACTTTAATTCTCTAGCAATAATGGTTGCCGCTTCAAGGTTGGTTTTTAGCGCTACGTCATTAGCCCGATTTTTCCCCGCTCCGACAAAAGCACTACTATCCACATCAATAACCGTGAGGGCCTCAGTTTCATCTATAATGATTTCTCCCCCACAAGGTAATGTAACCTTACGCGCAAGCAATTTATTAATTTCAGCTACAAAGCGAGGAAATATCGCCGCAAAATCATTACCCCTAACTTGAGCTAAAACGTTGTTATTTAAGATGTCAGACGCTCCACAGCTAGCATTAGAATTTAAAACGCTAATTTCTTCCGGCGCTAAATCTTCGTCGCTTACAATTACCTGAGGCGCCCACACATTCTTCAACGAGGCAATCTGCGCTTTGAAATCATTAGGCGACCAAATTTCACCTAAATATAAACCGTCGTGTTTTGATTGAGCTTTTTGCCAAGATGCCTGTAGATAATTAACTTCGCTAATAACATTATCGGGAACCACGTCTAGCGCCTGAGTTCTAACGGTCACTCCGCCTTTAAGAGGAGAAGTTAAAGGGGAAGATAATTTGGCCACCAGCGTTTCTTTTAAATTTGGATTTGAAATGCTTTTAGAAAAACTAATGCCATTTCCTAATGGCCGATAAACCGCTAAGGAGCTGGCAAGCGCAAGGTCCATGGATACACGTGGACCTTTTTCACCGAAGCTTTCACGAATTACTTGCACCAGAATAATCATGCCTGGATATAACACAGTCGCAATATCGCGCTTTTCCCCTTTTAACTGACATAGTGGGACGTCTACCGCTTGTAAATATGCCGCTTTATCGCCCCCAATGTTCACAAAGGCCGCTTGTAAACCAGAAACCACTCGTTCCACTTTGCCTGCGTAGATACGCCCAATAATGCCATCCGTTTCTCGAGTAGCTACTAATTCGACCAGTTTTTGTTCCTTAAATACAGCCGCTAATTTTACCAGACCTTTAAGGGCTAAACATAGCTCAACCACGGGTAACTCCAAGACTTGATAATAAGGCATGAAGCTCAACCTGTGGCAACCCAACAACGTTACTAAAGCTACCTGAAATTGAGGTCACAAACTGTCCACCTTTACCTTGGATCGCATAGCCACCTGCTTTATCTTTTGGTTCACCGCTATACCAATAATTTTCAATTTCCTCCGCGGTAAGAGAACGAAACTCTACGTTGGTACGTACGTTAAATTTATTAACCTGTCCTGCCAAAACCACTGCAACTGCAGTTATAACTTGGTGCGTTTGCCCCTGCAATAGCTCCATGATTTGTTTAAAATGAGCTAAGTCTTTAGGTTTTCCAATTATGTGTCCCCCAAAAACCACTATCGTATCCGCCCCAATAACTACTGCTTGAGGATTTTGTTTGGCCACCACTAGGGCTTTTTCACTAGCCATACGTTCACAATATTGAGCCGCTTCTTCATGCTCACGCCTAGTTTCATCAATATTGGGGCTACAGGTCTTAAAACAATACCCCATGTCCGACAAAAGTTGCACCCGGCGCGGGGAGGACGACGCTAAAATCAAGTTATTCATATTCTCGTCTCGTTCCAGTTTGCACCATCGAATACAACATATTTAGTATCACATAACAAACCGGCCACAAAATGGCTGTAGCCACGCATGACAGCAAAATATTGTAATCAACTGTAACCGCCCCAAAAATATGTTCCGACCAAAACAACAAAAACTGACCCACAAAATTTATTGAAGCTACAACTACATCTTTTTGGAGCAATGAATAAAAACGAATGTTAGGGAAAAATGTCACCAATGACCAAGTCATAAAAGCCATGGCTGAGGCATGAATACCTAAGGTAGCCCCCAAAGCTAAATCTAAAAATAATCCCGCTACCCAGCTAATACCAACATTAACTTTTTGTGGTTCAACAATGGCCCAATACAATAAAACCATCGGCACAAAACTAGGCACCACTTTCTGAAAATTTAAAGGAATACTAGCTAAAGACAAAACCACAGCTAGCACCAAGCTAAAGATAATAACTAGGTAACAACTTGTGCTATTAGTGCGCATGACTAGACTCCTGCAATTTTTTTGGGTCGCTATGTTCTGCTTTCGCAGAAGGTTGTTTTACCTCGGACTTAGATTTGATATTTTTAGCTTTTGCGGTTGAGCTTTCCACTTTAGGTTTTGCGGACTCGTTATTTTCCAAAGTTCCTGCTTGAGTCTGTCTATTGTGAGGACTACGTTTTGATGAATAAGAACCAAGGCTTCCTCCACCTTGTTTGCCTTCAGGTAACAATGGAGGCAAGACCTTTTTAATCATATTCTCAATGACATCTTCTTCTTGTTTACCGTCTTCAAACAATTCAAAGTCAGGCTCATGATTCCAAATAAGAAGCATATGGCGCAATCTGTCTAAAGAAGCTAATGGAACCGCTTTTATTTCCGCAAATTGCAACCCTTCTCGGCCTTCAGACTTTACAACCTTAGCCACCGGATAGCCACCTGGAAATCTACCTCCTAAACCAGAAGTTACCAACAAGTCGCCAACTTTAATATCCACATTACGTGGTAAATTTTTAATTACTAACTCATTAGATAACCCGGTACCACTAACGATGGCGCGAACCCCATTTCGCATGATCACTACTGGCAAAGCATGGTTTTGATCCGACAATAACAATACTCGGCTCGTAGCATGAGCTACACTGATTACTTGCCCCACTACCCCTTGTTCATTTATCACCGGCTGGCCTTCATACACCCCATCTTTGCGCCCACGGTTGATTAAAACCGTCATCGAAAAAGGGTTAGTATCAACTCTTAAAACTTCGGCTCCAATGCGCATATAAACATTGCCGTAGGAGTTATTTAACTTTTTTAATTGCTCATTTTCTTGAGCTAAGCTGTCATATCGGAGTAAATCTGTCCTAATTTCGGCTATTTGCTGCCGTAAAAAACGATTTTCGTTTAATAGATCGTTGTATGAAACCATACGTTCCTCTACGTTATAAACTAACGTATTAGGAGCATCAGCGATATAAAACAATGGCGTCATTACACTTTCAACGTAATAACGTACATCTTTAAACATATTAAAATGAGAATCACAAACCATCAGGAGTAAAGAAACTATTCCTGTAAGCACAAACCTTGCGTTTGCTGATAGCCCAGATATTCCAAATTTTTCACCCATATAAGCAAGTACCTTAGGTAAAAACACAATCGTTTTTTATAACAAAACCCGCATCCGACTAATTTTCGGTCTGCGGGTTTTTAGATTAGGCCACTAATAATCCATGACTACTCAAAAAGTGAGATCCCAGTAGTATCATACATTTCGAGGGCCTTCCCCCCACCGCGTGCCACGCAGGTAAGAGGATCTTTAGCTACAGTTACTCTAACTTGAGTCTGTTCACTGATAACCTTGTCGATGTTACGAAGTAAGGCCCCACCGCCAGTTATCACCATGCCTTTAGCAGAAATATCAGCTGATAATTCTGGAGGCGCATTGTTTAAAGCATTTTTTACTGCAGTAATGACATTCTTTAGTGGATCTTGTAATGCTTCTTGCACTTCTTGAGAACTGATAGTAATTGAGCGTGGCGCTTGTTCTAAGATACTCTGACCACGAATTTCCATAGTCTTAGGTTCTTCGTCTTCTAAGGCACACCCAATTTCAATTTTTACTTTTTCAGCTGTAACTTCACCAATTTCCATACGGTGTTTGTCGCGTATATAACGCACAATTGACTGATCAAAACGGTCACCACCAGTTCTGACAGAGGATGCGTATACGATCCCACCTAAAGCCACGATCGCAACTTCAGTGGTCCCACCACCGATATCAACTACCATTGAACCACAGGCTTCAGTTACTGGAAGTTCAGCCCCAACAGCAGCGGCCATAGGTTCAGTAATTAAAAATACGTCACGAGCTCCTGAACGCATAACAGAATTACGAATAGCATTACGTTCTACTGGAGTTGAACCATGAGGCACACAAACTAAAACTCTTGGAGCGCCTTTAACCAAACCCCATAAACGACTAGTCTTTGAAGAAATAATGTTCATAAACTCTTCAAGCATGCGTTCTGTGTATTGGCAATCGGCAATAACGCCGTCCTTCATTGGACGAACAACTTTGATATTTTCTGGAGCTTTGCCAAGCATTGACTTAGCAGCAGCCCCAACCGCAAAAGCCACTGGGTTTCTGCTATGCGGACGAACGTCGCGCACTGCTACCACTGAAGGCTCATTAAGGACAATCCCTTGGTTTTTCACATATATTAATGTATTAGCCGTTCCAAGATCGATTGAAAGGTCGTTAGAAAACAGACCTCTTAATTTTTTAAACATAATTCCAAGAATCCAATAGTTTTTTTATATTCAGCTACACACCTTTACGCTGAAGGCTATCGTGAATTATAACATACTTAAAACAAGTATTTTCAGATTAAAAAGTGACCTCGACCTTAATTTAAAGCACCAATTACAACATCTTGACGCCTCTAACGCACCATGAACGCTTAGGTCAAAAGTCGCTACCGTAATTGTTTAGAATATTCACTAATAAATAAGTCCCTTTTAAGAGGATTAAACCAAATTTTTTAAAAATTCGCCTCGTATTTAGTAGGCTCTTGCCATTAATAATTTAAACAGCCGTTACATGGCTAAAAAACCACTATTTAAGCTTTGCTTGTCAAATATTACTACGTTTTTTTGACTAAAAGCCCTTGTTAAACAAGGTTTTTAATGCCTTAACTGTCAAAGACAACTGTACTTATTTTTTCTTAATAGCATCCACGTTGTACCACCGCACATCAGAAACCTGAAGACGCACGGTACGTTCAACCGGATAATATTGTGTTGTCGCAGAAGACGCATGATCAACCCATGGAACTTGACACGAAGCCGAAGCCACCACTTCATATACGACAGTTGTATCAGTACTATGCCCAGTACTATATGGGGTAATAGTCACTGATTTTACTTGGCACCGTGAGTCGTTACAAAATGGTTCCTTCCCTCCATCGCGAGCACAATTCATGACTTCATAGGTTTTCTTATTTACCGGATGCGGTGAGGCAGCTGACTCTAACTGTGCCCATAAGGATGAATTGGCAGCATTTTCTTTGCCATGTTCAAATAACATTGACAAAGTCATTTCTGCTGCTCCTTGGGCTAAGTTTTCCGCTTTAGTTGCGTAAACAGAGCTTATATTAGCCTGTCTAGTATCCGACACCATTCTAAACATCACGGCAATCAAAATAGTAAACACCACGATCACAAAGATTGCGGTAATAAGCATTGAGCCTTTATTTTTATGGAGCATTGGTAACCTCCACATACTGACTTACCGGCATAGACTGATCTTGGTTCATTAAAAGGAAGCCAAAAGATACATCAGTGCTGCCCGCACTAAACCTAAGCTCTTTAAGCTTGACCGGAGTTCCTGTTAGATCATAGTTTCCGATTTCCACCTTAGTGGATAAATTCGGATCGTATTTAAAAACTTGGTATTTTAAAGCTTCACTGTTTTGGCTATATCGAATCGAGCTACAGTTATCCAAAAAGTAAATACGCGCCCCTTCTGACAAACTTTTATAGTCGAGAGTTGTCTTAAAACTTAATAAGGAATCACCCTCGTTCCAGATTAAATCTTTTAGAGTTAAAGGTTGACCTTTAACTACTTCATCGCCTCGGCTAAATATAGCGGGATACAAACGGTAATCATCGTCTTTAATGCCATAGGCCAAACACCGATCACGCATCTTCGTAAACGGCGTATTAGTCGACGCAAAAAAGCTGACAATATACTCATTAGGAGCCACATCTTTTTGTACTTTTTGTACTCGATATGCGCCCACAACCTCCAAAAAATCAATGCTCTTTTTATCTGAAGAAACATCGTAGCTGTAAGGCAAGGCATTAGCTAAATGACGCTCTAACCGCAAACTTAAATTACGCCCTAAAACTGAAATTTCCGTGCGAACTGAAGTTTCAACAAAAAACTTAGTCCCGTTACTTAAAAAAGCCAGCACTACAGTTGATATAATGCCTAAAATCACCATGCAGACTACTAATTCCACTAGCGTAAAGCCCTTGGAACTATGAGATGTATTTTCCAATCGCTTCATTAGTAGTTACCTCTGTAGAGTTCATACTTATAAACAACGCCACGTGGGGCAATGATCGCTATATCAGCACGTTTTAAGGTAATATCTTTATTAGTTTTATTAAAATCTTGGTTAGCAGGGAATTTTTGCGCAGATACTTTTATTTGCACATAAAAATCTTTAAATCCAGAATCAAACATCGCGCCAAAGTTTTTTAAGGCTGCATCATCTTTAAAATCACTTAGTACAAAAAATTCAGCCGAAAGGCAGTAGTCATTTTCACAAAGCGAATTAATAGATTTTGATTTCTGGCACCAATTCTTAATATTTGAGTTACTTGTCTTACTGCATAAACCTTTTGTATCAAAATCATCAAAATCATTAAAGGCTTCTATTTTGTCACCGTTTTTTTCAAAATCATTATCAATACCGTATTTATCCTCAGCTGTACAGCTATTCCTTGGGCAAACTTGTAATTTAGAGCCTTCCACATCGAGTTCTAAAATTTCCCCACAGCGACATAAACTACCATCGTGATCAGAAGCTTCATCGTAAGAAACTCTGGACATGCGCCTCGTAATTTGCTGCGCCAAAACTGCGCCTTTAGCTTCAAAAACAGGTTCAACGGTACTTTGCATCATTGAAAAGTAAGGCATCATAATACCAGCTAAAGCCAACCCCATCACCACGATCCCTATAACGAGTTCGACTAAGGTAAATCCCGCTGTGGATTTGGTTTTTATTGCCATGATATGCCCCCTTCCCTATTTATAGAGACCAAACAGGAGTCATTGCCGTTGTTATTTTTTACTTTGAAAATCTTTGGCGATTTTATATATTGCCCTTGGGAATCAAGTAACCGCCCCAAAGAATTAAAATTAATAACTGTTTTATTACCAATTGTTTCGGTTATTGAAACTTTGCTAGAAGAAGCTAGAGTAAGCCAAGATGCGTGATCGTCAGAGGTAGCATCTTTACAGGAAACGCTATCTTTATTACAAACACCAAAATACGTATTCCCGTCTTGACTTTTTATGACTTTAAAAAAAAACTGAGGAGTGGCCCCTTCGTTCATATTGATATTTTGCAAACTACGAAGCGCAACTGACATTTCTCGGCAAACTTGAATATGTTCTTGTCCACCTTTAAAAAAAGCAGCGGTGGCACCGACGGATAGTATGGCTAAAATAACCATGACCGCCACTAATTCTACAAGGGTAAAACCACGGCGCCTATGCATAACAACCTCCGAAAGAGATATTTTACTTCTCCAAATACTTAATCGTTGTCTTCAGTACCTGATTCAATAATGTTAGGAATAACCAAGCCTAAAGCAGGAACATAAGCAAAGCTCATATACTTGTCAGTCGCATTATTAGGGTCGCTATAATCCCCATTAGCACTACGAGCTAAAGATAACACTAAGTAATAACGACAAACCCCATATAGTACAGTACCACCATTTACTCTTTCAGTATTGTACGAAATGTAATACTTGTAGTCACCACTTGATAGTTTATCAACAGAAGTAGTAGCACGTGGAGGGTTTTGGAGCATACGGTCCCAAATATTTAAACAACGATTAGCACTCACAATAGGGTCATTGCGCCCAGAGATTTCTGCTAAGCCTTTGTCAGTTGAGCTAGTTGCAGAATTAGCCAAGAAAGGGTAACCAGGACTCATCAAGCCCTGTTCAATCTTATCGATTGACGGAGTAGTTAAATAGAATCTAACGCCATCGTACATGATACTGTTAACGCCATCCACTCTTTGACGTCCTTTAGCTTCCCATTGAGCTCTAACTAGCAAAATCCCAGTAGCAAAATTACCAGCTACACCTTCAACGCTAGCCTTTTTGGCTTCTTCTGTTACATCAAGAAAGCGAGGGAGCGCAGTGGCTGCCAAAATTCCTAGAATAACAATAACGATTATAAGCTCTATCAAGGTAAAGCCTTTTGGTATATTTCTTTTCATAGTTTTCTCCACTCCCGAACTCCATCAACAGCTTATTTATGGTCAACTTTATTAACTTTTTGAATATCACCGTTAGAGTAATTATAACTAAATCCTATTTGGTCAGCGTAATATACACATAAAGTTTCATTAGGTAAATCGACAGTCTTCACATCCGTATAGTAAAGCTTGAGTTTCTTACCCAAAACTACCATCCATATCCTTTCGCAGCGGTTTTTCCCTTCAACCCCGCTTACGTCTCGAACCCAACCCGACGATGTCATTTTAAAAACTAGTTTTTTCGGATCAAAACCTAGTTCTTCCGTATTCTGTTCGTTAAAAATATTGGCCCAAGTTGGTAACACAAAATTACTATTGTGCTCAATAGTCCACAAATTATGTAGCGCAAACATCCGACTCGAAAAATTTCGGCTAATAGTATCCATAGCGGTACTAGTAGTGCGAAGAGTTTGGGGCATAATGAATTTGGAAACAAAAAACACTGAGATCAAAACAATTATTCCTGCCGTTAGCAGAAAATTGAAGATTTTGATCAATCGCTCATTGACTCCTTGTTCAATATTTTTAACCATAATTGTTCACACCAATACCTAAACCAAAACTTTTCCTCTTGGTTATTCACAAAACAACCAGAGTTTAACTAATAACGTTTCTTCACTTCAAACACATACAACAAATAAAGTTCGAACTATATATTTATTTACCCTGCATTGCCCCATACATATCCCACATTGGAGTAAAGATACCTAATGCAAGTATGGCCACAATCACTGCTACAAAAATTAAAAGAATTGGTTCAATTTTCGCGGTTAATGATTTCAGATCGTAATCGACTTCTCGTTCATAGTAATCTGCTGCTTCTTGAAGCAATTCGTCAACTCGCCCTGTTTCATCCCCTACCGCAAACATCTGCAATACTAAAGGAGTAAACATTTTGCTTTGAGTGGTCACTGTGGATAAAGAATTACCTTGTTCAATCTGGCGACGCATATCTAAAATACGTTCTTCTAAAAACTTATTGTCAATTGCCTCAGCCACCAAACTTAGAGCCAAATTTAACGGAACCCCAGATTGGAGCATCAAAGAAAAACTACGGCTGAAGCGACCTAAAAGCGAACGGTCAATAATACTTCCCATCACCGGCAGACGAAGTTTTACCCGGTCCCAAGCTAAACGAACTGACTTTTTATTTAAAGACCAACGAATCAAAATTGGTAATGCTACTGCCACGCCAGCCATAATTGGCCAATACTGAACAAAGAAATTAGAAGTCCCAATTAAAATTCTCGTAGTTAAAGGTAAATCTACCCCAAATTTGGCAAACATTTGGCTAAAAACTGGTATGACAAAAATGTTTAAAACCACCATTGCGGCCGCAATAAATAAAATTACCAACGTTGGGTAACGCATAGCGGCAGAAATACGCTTACGTGTTTCGTATTCCATAGAGTAATAATCAGCTAGCTGCTTAAACACATCTTCTAAGCGCCCAGTGTTTTCCCCAACATTTACCATGGAAATAAACAAACTACTGTAAATATCGGATTGTTCCTGCATGGATAACGTTAAAGATTTACCGCCTGCTAAATCTTTACTGAGCTTACGCAAGGAGTCACGTAAACATTCTTGATCGGTAGACTCAGCTAAGCCGGCGATAGCCTTGATAATCGGCACCCCCGCTTTAGTTAAGGAATACATTTGGCGACAGAACATTACTAATTCCGGCAAGCCTAAGCGTTTCCCAAAGGGCCATTTAATATTAAACTCTTCTCTATCTGCAGTTTGTTTTAAGTCAATGGGAATTAAATTTTGTTGGTACAGATCGGCCATGGCTTCATTTAAGGAGCCAGCTTCTACGACGCCTGTGACGTAATCTCCACCGCTACTTTTTGCTTTATATTTAAATTTAGCCATTATCTATGGATCTCCGCGACTCTCATCACCTCTTCAATAGAGGTCAAGCCCTTGGCTGCATAATCAAGAGCCATATAAGCTAAAGGTCTATATTCAGGGTCGGCTTTCGCTGCTTTCTCAAAAGCTTCGTTGTCATTACGTCTTAAGGCATCCATCATCGCTTCATTGAGCACTAAAAGTTCAAAAACCCCGATACGCCCCTTGTAGCCCGAGAAATTACAAAATTGACAACCTTTTCCCCCATTACCAGCTTTAAATTGAATCTGGCTAAGTTCATTCGCTGGAATGCCTAACGCATCTTCGAGGTAATTTAATTGAGCTGCATCAGGAGTATATGGTGCCTTACATTTAGGACATACGCGACGCACCAAACGTTGCGCTAAAACTGCACGGAGTGAACCTGCTACCAAGTAACCAGGAGCCCCCATATCCATTAAACGTAAAGTACTTGAAACGGCATCATTAGTATGGAGGGTTGAAAGCACTAAGTGCCCAGTCATAGACCCACGTAAACCAATTTCACACGTTTCTTGGTCACGCATTTCCCCCACCAATATTACATCCGGGTCCTGACGCAAAATTGAGCGAAGCACGGTCGCAAAATCAAGCCCAATCTTTGAATTTACCTGCACTTGGCTGATACGTGGTAAGCGATATTCAACAGGGTCTTCTGCGGTAATGATTTTAACCTGTGGTTGGTTTAGCTCATTTAACGCCCCATAAAGAGTAGTAGTCTTACCAGAACCAGTAGGACCGGTAACTAATATCATCCCATGTGGGCGATGAATTTGACGTCTAAAGCGGGCGATCATTTCATCTGGCATCCCAGTGCTTTCCATGGATAACAGCCCATCTGACTGATTCAGAATACGCATTACAATGGATTCACCAAAAGACGTTGGCAAAGTAGACACACGCACATCGATCTTCTTACCCGCAACTACCATCGGAAAACGACCGTCTTGTGGCAAACGCTTTTCAGAAATATCGAGGCCCGCCATAAGCTTAATTCGTAAAGCAATAGCAGGAGCAATAGAAACGTTGTTAAGAACCTGTTCTGTAAGGTTACCATCTATACGCTGTCTAATACGTAAGACTTTTTCATCCGGCTCGATATGAATATCTGATGCATTACATTGCACGGCATCTTCAAAGACGGAACGCAACAAATTAACAACCGCAACATCACCACCATCATCATCAACAGACAGTAAATTACCAAAATCAAAATCTGATTTTTGCACTTCTGTTGATAACTGATCTGCATAACGAGCAATACTTTCTGTATTACGGTATAACTGAGACAGATAACGAATAATTTCAGATTCTGGCGCAATAATGAACTCAACTTCGGATGGATCTAGCTTATCCACAATTTCGTCACGGGTTGGGTAATCAAGAGGGTCCGCTATCAACACTGATATAACGCGACGACCAGTTTGTTCATCATTTCGTGCTGAAATAGCAAGCACTCGCTTACTACGCGCTAAATTTTCAGGAATCAGTTGAACTACATTTGAGTCAATCGTAATTTTAGAGAGGTCGCTAAACACCGGCATCTGCAACTGTTGCCCCAAAGCATTACAAATATCGGCTTCTGACGCCAAACCAAGTCCTACCACAGCTTGACCAAGCTTGACATTCATTTCTTTAGAGTAAGCTAAAGCCTTTTGTACATCTGTGTCTTTAATAACCCCAGATTCAACCAGAACGTCACCAATTCTGATTCTTTTACGGCTGTTATCTGTCATGATGTGAGGCCTCCAATACCCGAATTCTCTTTTGGACAAAGTCTCTTGAAGTCTTGCTTAAATATAATTGCCCGGCATTTCTATATGCAGGTAGAGCTTCTTTGGTTCGCCCTTGTTTTTCTTGTACGATCGCAAGCCCTAAATACCATTTACCATCGCGTGTTTCTGCTAAAGCAAGTTTTCTATATGCTTGTTCTGCTACTGCATAATCACCACTATCACGCGCAAGACTTGCTAAGGTTGCATAGTAATCAACATTACCGTTTACTGGAGGAGTAGCTTGAGATAAAACTTTTATCGCTTCGGCACTTCTACCAGCTCCCGCATAAATACGGGCTAAGTACAATCTATAGTCATAATGAGCTGGAGCAAGTCTAATTCCTTGCTCTAAAACTTTCACTGCTTCTAGGACATTGCCACTACCAAACAATAATCCTGATAAACGTTCACGAGCTTTGCTATCTGTTGGCTTCACCGTTAAAACTTGACGATAAGATTCAATAGCACCTTTCGTATCCCCTCTTGAGATTGCTCGTTCAGCATCACGGCGATACAAGGTCGCCTGTTCATCAATAGATAAATTTTTCTTGGTAACTTTAATAAATGAAGTTGGTTTGCGTGTTTGGCGAGCCATTGCTTCTTCCGCTTCTACTTCACCATAAGCATCAACGCCTACATCTACGTAATAATCGTCTGCAGAATTATTGCTTTCTACATTTTGCTCTTTGGTATCAACCACAGATCTAGAATTAGCGTTAGCTTTCGCTACCGCAACTTCTTTGTTTGTAGCCTTAGGCGCTATAGCCACTTTTTCATTTTGAGCCCCTAACACTACTTTAACTTCACCCTTAAGCGAATCTTTAGTCTCTACTTTCTCTTCTTTAGCAAGTGTTGTTTGGGTTTCGTTATCAACAGTCACTAAATTGGTAGTATCTTGAGATGACGCTGTAGTTCCTACAACATCAGCAGGCGATTTTTTTTCTGAAGTCGCAACAGTGGTGGTTACCGCTACCTCATTTTCTTTAGTTTCGAGTTTTGCCTCGGCTTTGGTTTCAGCTTTGGCCGCTTCTACTTTCGTGGTTTTTCTCGTAGCATCAACACTAGAGTTGGCAGCTAAAATATCCTTTTTAGCTTCATCATTAGTTGTGACTGCTTGGGTTTTAGACACTACTTGAGTATTAGCATCTGCCCCATAAAAGCCCCCGAAACGGTACACTGCCGCCCCAATAACAGCCACGGTTAATACAGACAAAGTAGCGATTAAAGCAATGCGTACTTTATTTTTACCATTGCTTTCAGGCTGAACATACTTGCCATACGCAGTATTGTTGTTTCTTTTTTCAAGCTCCGAGAGAGCTTTATTGATTACACTCATAATTCAACCTACTTAAAAACTTATACCACATATAACAAGCTAATAGCCAAGATCGCCATGACCGTAATAGCCAAAATAAGGAATATATTTAAAGGATCAAACCGCAAACGGTGCGCGGAATCCGTATCAGCAATAGCTTCCTTTACAATATGGCTAGTTAAAGCATATACCCCACGTCCGTAGGCCAAGACCAAACATTTATGCGCCAAAATATTTATTAACCGCGGAATGCCCAACGAAGAACGATAAATCATTCTTGCGATATGAGGAGTAAAGAGATCAGTGCCTTTATAACCCGCAGCCCGCATTCTATAATTCAAGTAAGCTCTAGTTTCGTCTTGGTTCAATGGCCTCAAAGCATAAGAAAACGAAATACGCTGTCTCAATTGACGAAATCTATTTTCGTTTAATCTTTCATCAAGCTCAGGTTGACCAAATAAGATAATCTGTAGTAGCTTAGCCCGCTCCGTTTCTAAATTGCCAAGCAGGCGCACAGCCTCTAATGTCTCATCACCTAAACTTTGGGCTTCATCAATTACCAGCACCGCCTTTTTGCCCGCTTTAGATAATTCTAGCAAGCGACAGTTGATGTCATCGATTAACGTCGCATTACTGCACTTTTCGACATCTATGGTAAGCTCTCTTGCAATAGCTAGACGTAATTCAAGTGGATCCAAGGTTGGGTTGGGAATGTAAATAAGCTCAAATTCATCAGGCAAACGGTTGATAAATAATCTCAACACCATCGTCTTGCCTGTACCAACTTCGCCTGTAATTTTGATAAAACCCTCTCCTGCCACCAGAGCGGTTTGCAATACCTGCAAGGCCTCCTCATGTGGTGGCAAGCCGTAATACAATGCTGTATTAGGAGTTAAACCAAAAGGTTTTTCAGTTACCCCGAAAAATTCTTCATACACTTGTTATACACCCGTACTCAATGTCTCAGTTACTAGACGTTAGATATTGTTATTGTGGTCTTCTTGGTTGTTTTCAGACGAATCTGGATACCATTTTTGGAGCAATTCAGAAGACTTTCTGATTTCATCCTTCCAGGTTTCACCACCAGCGACAATAGGACGGATAAGGATGACAAGCTCTGTCTTTTCATCACGTACCATCTTGTTTTTGAAGATTTCACCCAACCAAGGAATATCCCCAAGGAGAGGTACCTTAGACTCCATGTTAACCTTGTTATGTTTCATCAGGCCACCAATGACAATAATTTCCCCGCTATTAGCTTCAACTACCACGTCAGTTTCACGGATATCGGAAGTTGCAAACGGATATTCAGCCACAGTATCACCGTTGCTTACAACCTTACTGTCTTCCGTTACTTCAACTACAGCTGGATGAATGTGCAATAGAACTTTACCATCTTCAGAAATTTGCGGTAACACATCAAGTGAAACCCCACTGAAGAATGGTTTGAATTCATAGTCAGAAGAAATTACATTCTTTTCTGAGCTTGAAGTCGTTGAGCTATCAGTCGAAATGTCGGTAATAAAGTAACGATCTTTACCAATTTTCATTACCGCACGCTGATTGTTTAAAGTGGTAATACGTGGGCTTGAAAGCGTACTAACGTCACCTTGAGTTTGGAGTAAATTAACAATTGAACTGTAATCCCCATTACGAGACTTTAAGGTAAAATGAACCCCACCACCAAGAGAACTAAATACGGAATCGCTAGTACCAGCCCAAGGCGCATAATTCATGACACTAGAAATACGATCATCAAAGATCATCTGCCAGTTAATACCTTGTTCATAATTTTCACTAAGCTTAACTTCAAGCAACTTAGCTTCAATAATAACTTGGCGATTTAAAGAAGCTTCCATATTGCGGACATAACTACGAACCGCTTCAATTTCAGATGGCATCCCTCTTACAGTGATGGAGCTTGCTTGAGGGCTAACAGAGACCATGCGGCCTTCCCCTTTCCCCATAATTCCTATCAAAGTGTTCTGCAATTCCGTCCAAAAATCGCTGTTACTAGTAGTCACCACGCTAGTACCCGAATATGAGTCACCAGAGCTTGAACCGGATGAATTGGAGTTATTACTGCTAGATGAAGAACTAGAGTCTGAGTCAGAACTAGAATCGCTAGAACCAGATGAAGAACTACCTCCTTCACTTACAACAGTGTTATTAGCAATTGACAGCTCAGTTTGCGACGCACGCTTAATGAAGAGATAATTTAAAGGAATAGTTTCGGTATGCACCCCTGATGGATACACATAATACACGTTACCTTTTTTCTCAACTTTATAACCATAAATCTTGTACACCGCATCAAAAACTTCATCTGGGGTGACATTATCAAGATTTAAAGAGATCGAGCCTTCAACTTCTGGATGCACAACCACAGACAAACCAGATTGCATCATCACCTGACCAAAGAATTCCGCCGCAGGAATATCATTCGCTGAAATGCTTAAGCGGTTTTGCACTTTAGTCCCAAAGGTACCCCCAGCTGGAGCAGATGGATTTAGTTCATTAAGGACATCTTCAGGCACATCAAGGTTATCAGAATCCAAAGCCTTGTTTAATTCTTCTTTTATTTCCGTTGGTTCTGGATGGTTATACACACACCCAGTTGACATTAAAACGGCTGCCATTAACACAAAAAGTGATTTTTTCTTCAGTTTAATCATTATTTTTTACCCTATTTGAAAACAGCCACAACGTTTTGCGAATTCTACCATCAGGAGTGGCGAGCACTACACTGTCACGGGTCACGGATCTTATGATATAGCCGCGATATTCCTGTCCTACTCTAAAAGACTGGCCGTCAAGCACTGCATAACGCACCCCTCCAGACATTAACACTGCTTGCAAACGAAAACCTTCTGCAGAGTTTTCAGCTTGGGGACTAGTGTTTTGGGAGTAGGCACTTCCAGCAAGCGGAATCGTTGGATCTCGTAAATCCACCATATCACTTGCCACTGCGGAAGTCTCAAGGATAAGAGCAACCGCTATTAAAACAATCCTATTATCCACGTATAAAATCCTTATTAATACTGAGAGTATACAGTTCAATCTCAACTTCGCCATACGGGTAATCAGTTACCGTGTAATTTAGCGAATGCCAATAAAAATTCTGTTTCATGCCTTCAAGCGCTTGGAGATGATGTAATATATCCATATAGCGCCCTTTAAGACGTAATCTAATACCATGCTGGTAAAGGCAGGCATCACCCTTTTTCAATAGCTGTTTAGGGGCTAACGAATCCATTGCCAACACCGTGACTCCAGGTTCCGTGTGCAAAATACTAGCTAAAGCCGTAGCCATTTGGGCTGCATCAATTAAATTGATGGTAGCAGCGTCAATCTTCTTATCTAGCTCACTAAGTCTACTTTTATACTTGGCAATATCTTCGCGCATAACATCGTTAGGGTTACGGGACAAACGAGCTTGCCAAATATCAATATCCCCTTTAACAGAGTCGAGTTCTAACTGCTTCTCATCAATTGTTTGCTGATATTCTTGGCACTTTTTCATATTAGTGTCATAGAAAGTAAAGTAGCAAGGACAAACAAACAATACGACCCCAACTAAAGTTATCAATGCTCTTTCACGTAGGGACAAGGCCGCAACTTTTTTCTTGTATTCTCGCCATAGACTATTATTCATAACGTGTCCTACCTATTCTCGTTTGCCACTTCTTGCTCAGCTCTGCCGTCAACAAGATTAGGAGTTTCGGAACCTTGAACATTTGGTTCTACTAATTTGCTTTCTCTTGTTAATGAGAAGTTAATAAGACCACTATCTTTATCTGTAGCAAGCTTTATACCACCAAAGGAGAAACTGCTTAAATCAGCGGTTTTGCCAAAACTAGACACCCATTTTGGCACCAAATAACTATTTGATGCCACCCCGTATAAATCAGCAGACTTTTCCATCAAATTGATTTGAGACAATGAAATACCAGGAGTAGCAATTGTCGCTAAGTCAGCCATAAAACCCGCATACCCGTGGCTCTTAAGCACGTTTTTCTTTTGCATGATTTCAATTAAGGTGCTCTTGGTTTCTTCTAAAACTTTAAGTTCATTGAGTTCTCGTTCTAACGATTTATCAAGAACTTGAGCTGATACTTTAGCTTTTAAAGCATCACACTCCATCTTTTTATCATCGAGTTCCGTCGTTAAACTTTCCGTCTGTTGTTCTAATTGCACTCTTTTAACGTGTGAATAGTAGGCAAGGCTTACCATTACACAGCCTAAAATTGCCCAAATTAAGAGCATCTGAGGCAAACTTAAAATAATCTTTTTCGGCTTAAATTCAGCGCTGTATAAATTTATTCTAATTTTTTTCATGCGGCACCTCTCTTTCCATTAGTTCGCCTAACAGCGGGAGGTACGCCAAGTTATCCGAGGCAAGCTCTCTTATATAGGCATTATCACAGACCGCAAAGCCATAACTAGCATTTGGCGTTGTTTGAACAAGCACCACTTCAAGAGTCCGTTTAAATTGTTCTGAAAGGACATTGGCGATAGTCTCTGTATTTAAAGAGTCAATGGCTAAAAGTAATCTAGTAAACTGTGGCAAACCTAAATGTGAAGTAAAGAAGTCATCGCTTAAGCGTAAAATTTCCGTTACCAATCTATTAACGAGAACGTCATTTCCATCGAATGCCCCAGGTAAAGCTAAGGTGCGATACCCCTTTAATACTCTGGTATAGCACAATTCGCCTTCGTATACGCCGTAGAGCACCAAATCATTTTCTTTTGGCATATATAACGTAATACACAATTGCTGCACATAACCTGATTTTTTCAGTTCTTCTTTCTTTAGAGAGTATGCTTGATAATAAGAAATAAAAGCACTCATAGCCAAATCATGCACTGTAATCGATTCAAGGATGGCAAGTTCTTCAAAAATAGCCGCAATTTGCGCAATAATTTTCTTTTCTACTAACACAAAGTTCAACATCGGGCGGGAATTCTTACCAGTCTTCGCCTCGTAATAATCCCAAGTATAATCTGCAATTTGGCCACTTACCGTCTGTTCAAGATCCTTATACATGGCAAAAGAACGCAATTCTTCATCTGTTAAATTTTCATTCTTTGGTAATTGAGCTACAGTATAAAGCCCCGGTCCAAGAATTACTTTTACATGAACTTTTGAGCTGATTTTATTGGCAGAAAACAAGGTACGAAGCACGTTCTCCCAATCTCCCATCGAATTACACGACTTACATAGCGGAAGAAGTTTTTTACCAATTGGGGCCAAGATTCTGACTTCATTTGCGCTGAGGCAAACAGCGACTGTACTATTTGAGGTTACATTTCCCATCTTCTTTCCTCAGCCTGCCACCGCAGACGGACAATAAGGACAATTTTATTATACTACAGCGAAAATTATTTTTTTTTCAAAGAGTTGTTAATTCGATAACTATGTGAACCATTGAATTATTATTCAGTCATTAGAACAAAAAAAATGAGAACAGAATACCAAATCGAAAAATAAAAAAAAGGCATTCAATTCTCATTTAAGGAGAAAAATTTCCTCCATATAGCTCAATTTTAGAGTTAAAGAGCCAATGGGGCATTTTAATTAAGATTAGAACGGCAAACTATCTTCGTCAGCTGCAAATGGTTTAGTCATATCAGGTTCTTTTGGTGCTGCTTCCTGAGGCTTTGTCATAGCAGGTTCTTTTGGTGCCGCTTCCTGAGGCTTGGTCATAGCAGGTTCTTTAGCTCCAGATTCCTGAACTGCAGTGCTTGCACTAGCAGACGCAGTCCCGCTAGCGTTGTTAGACGCAGCAGTAGCAACAGGCTTACCTGCATCTACCCCGTAACCACCTTGATAACTGCCGCCATTAAATGGAGTGAAGGCTTGATTGTTGCTATCCCCAGCTTGGCTGTTAGCCATTTGGTTTTGGTTATTAGCATACGCCCCATAGTTGTTAGATGGCTGAGAATTACCTTGATAACTACCACTATTTACAGGTTGGAAACCGGAATTTTGGTAACCATTAGTTTGATTTTGGTAAGCTCCATTATTGTTGCCATAGCCGTTACCATTTTGGTAAGCGTTATTATTGTTTGGGTAGCCATTGTTTTGGTAGTTATTATTTGGGTAACCATTATTTTGATAACCGCCGTTTTGGTAACCACCAGTGCCATTTGAATATGAATTCATCCCACCTTGGTTTTGATACCCACCATTTGCGGGATAACCATTACCCATACCACCAGCTGGGTTTTGCCCCTTAGGAGTTAGGATTTGCATATCAAGCACTTGAATTTCAGTGATAAAGTGTTTTACGTTTTGCTTATCATCATAAGAACGAGTGCGAAGCTTACCTTCAACGTAAATCAACAAACCTTTTCTTAAATAATCACGAGCGATATCTGCAAGTCGACCCCAAAAAACCAAACGGTGCCATTCAACGCGTTCCTGGATTTGGCCTTGTTGATCCCTATATGATTCATTAGTTGCAAGAGAACAAGTAGCCATACCACCTGTTCCATTTTGTAACATTCTAAACTCCGGATCACCTGCTAAATTACCTAGCAAAATTACCTTGTTAATACCTCTAGCCATCTAAATAACTCCCAAAAATCTTAATTAAATCTTTATCTTTGCAAATTTTATCAAAACATCAGCCCCAAAAGTTGTATTGTCCAACTTTTTACAACCTTAACTTTACAGTCTTAAATTACTTACTTTCTTATCTTTCCTAGTGCTAATCCTATATTAATATACTTCAGTGTTTCAAAGTAGAAACAAGTTTGGAACCGTGAACTTATCTGAAAAATAATTAATTGATTACTAACTTTTAACGTAACGCAGTGATGTTTAATCTATGAACCTATGGAACCAAATGCTGTTTAAGACATTTAGAGCCAGCAAAACAGAACAATGCTAATGTTTAAGTAACCAAATTACAGCCGTTCTTTACTTTTAGTAGTTGCTCAACACTTCCTATACTTAACACGTGCTTGTTATTTTTAAGCCACGGGCAGAGTATGGCATAGCGTTAATCACCACAGATATTTTAGTAATTTGGATTTATTTGGTGTTTTTAACTTTTGGTTTTGCACTATTTCGTTTTTATGGGGCTACATTTATTAAATCTACTTTTTTTAACGCCATCAATTTTTATCTTCTGTTGTTTTACATTGGTGCATCATTATAATCAGCCTCCCTCTCTACCTAAAATTTAACCTTTCGTACTACTAATCTATCAGCTGTATTATGTTGTCAAATCAACCAGAAGTTGTGCAACAAAAACACTTTCTCACGTTGGCCATTCATTTCATCCAACTTGTAAAATCATATCACAATTACAAAAAAATACACCTGTATTTTTTATACTTTAGCTAATAATTTTACTTATCTCAAAATTTTACACTTTGTTTTATAAATGACATCATTTTCTCTAGCGTAAATTTTTTCTCACTTCAGAAAGTGTAAATGCAGATAGCAAGTACCAACTTAACCTTCGTGCTATAATCAAAAATTGACGTTTTACTAAACTCAGCCCCGCTTAAAACCATCTAGCGGCACCAATAAGGAGCCTTGTTATGACCGACATTATCCGCATCAAAGGAGCCAAAACTCATAATTTAAAAAACATCTCGTTGGATATACCGAAAAACAAGTTTTGTGTCATCACAGGCCTTTCTGGCTCAGGCAAGTCTTCTCTAGCTTTTGATACCTTATATGCCGAAGGACAACGTAAATACGTAGAATCACTTTCTGCATACGCTAGACAATTCCTCAACATTATGGATAAACCGGAAGTTGAGCTCATTGAAGGGTTATCACCTGCCATCTCCATTGAACAAAAGTCTACCTCTCATAACCCTCGTTCAACCGTTGGTACCATCACCGAGATTTACGACTACTTGCGTATTTTATATGCCAGAATAGGCGAGGCTCAGTGTCCTACGCACCATCATCCACTTAAAGCTCAAACTTTAAAGGAAATGACTGAAAGTATCACCAGTTTACCAGAAGGCTCAAAAATTCAGATCCTAGCGCCAATTGTCCGCAACAAAAAAGGTGAATATAAGCTTCTTCTAGAAAGTCTCGCGCGCGAGGGCTTTACCCGAGTGCGCATTGATGGCGAGAATTACGAACTTTCAGATCCGCCAGAACTTAGCCTTCAGATTAAGCATACAATTGAACTTACTGTGGACCGCATTAAAGTACGTCACGACGACCAAACTAGAGTACGTTTAGCTGACTCTTTAGCTACCGCTCTCAAGCATGCCGACGGTTTAGCTTCAGTCATTTCAATGGATCAACAATTTCCGCCAATAAACTTCTCTGCCAAATATTCTTGTCCAGAATGTGGCTACTCCATTAAAGAACTTGAACCAAGATGTTTTTCATTCAACAATCCTGCTGGAGCTTGTGAAAAATGTTCCGGCCTTGGAGTATTAGAAGTTTTTGAACCGCGCTCATTTATCGTATCCTCAGATCTATCTTTAAACGATGGCGCTATTGCCGGATGGGGCCCAACAAACTCTTTTAATTTCTCAGTCATCAAATCAGTATGCGCCCATTATAAAATTCCTCTCGATAAACCATTTTCAACTCTAACCCCAGAGCAACAACATATTTTGTTCTATGGCAATGACAGTGAACGCATCGATATGGAAATGAATTTTAGCCATGGGGGCACTTGGTCTCATACCACGACCTTTTACGGTATTATTCGGTCCACTGAGCGTAAATACCTTGAAGCCTCAGAAAGCAGACGTGAGGATTACGCCAAATATTTAACGCGTAGAACCTGTCCAGAATGTAATGGAGCTCGCTTAAATTTAGCATACCGTCATGTCTTTGTTGGTGGCATGTCCCTACCTAAATTGTGCCAATTGCCGATTTCAGAAGCGCAAAGCTTTCTACAAAACTTAAAACTTAATAACAATGAACAACAAATTGCCTCTCGGCTCCTTAAAGAAATAAATAGTCGCCTCCAATTTCTCATGGATGTCGGCTTAGACTATCTCTCATTAGAGCGTTCCGCTGAAACCCTTTCTGGGGGCGAAGCCCAACGTATTCGCTTAGCCAGCCAAATTGGTTCAGGGCTTACAGGGGTGATGTACGTGTTAGACGAACCTAGCATTGGTTTACACCAAAGAGATAATGATCGGTTGTTAAAATCTTTATTCCATTTACGCGACTTAGGTAATACCGTCATTGTCGTAGAACACGACGAAGATACAATGCGAGCTGCTGACTACATCATCGACATAGGCCCTGGCGCCGGAGTACATGGAGGCGAAGTTGTAGCTTCAGGTTCTTTAAATGACATCATGAATTGTCCAAACTCTTTAACCGGGCGCTTTTTAAAAGGTGTGGAAAAAATTGCTGTGCCTACCTCCCGACAAGTTGCCCAAAATTTTTTGGAATTAAAGGGAGCTAGTGGCAATAATCTTAAGAATGTCGATCTTAAAATCCCAGTTGGCGTCCTAACTTGTATCACAGGGGTCTCAGGCTCAGGAAAATCCACCCTCATAAATGACACTTTATACCCTGCTATCCATCAAGCTTTAAATAAAAATGTCATGGATAGCCCCGCGCCTTTCCAAGAATTAAATGGCGTCGAATATTTTAATAAAGTTATCAATATCGACCAAAGCCCAATCGGAAGACTACCGTCTTCTAATCCTGCCACCTATACCGATCTTTTTACTGCTATTCGCGAACTTTTTGCCCAAACAAGCGAAGCGCGAAGTCGCGGGTTTACTAAAGGTAGATTTTCTTTTAACAACAAGGAAGGTCGTTGTCCGGTATGTCGTGGCAGTGGCGTAATTGAAGTCGATATGAACTTTTTGCCTACTGTTTACGTTAAATGTGAAGAATGTAATGGCGCGCGATATAACCAAGAAACTCTAGATATCAGCTATAAAAATAAAAATATCGCTGAAGTTTTAGATATGACAGTGGAAGAAGCCTTAGCTTTCTTTAGCGCCTATCCGACTATAGCCAACAAACTGCAAACACTATCAGATGTAGGTCTTGGTTACATTAAACTTGGACAAAGCGCTAAAACATTCTCCGGCGGCGAAGCGCAACGCATTAAGCTCGCTAAAGAATTGTCTGCTCGTAGTACCGGTCGCACGCTCTATATTCTTGATGAACCAACAACCGGGCTCCATTTTAAAGATGTGCAGATGTTGATTTCAATTTTGATGCGTTTACGCGATGCCGGTAACACTATCGTCGTGATTGAACACAATCTTGACGTGATAAAATGTGCGGATTGGATTGTGGATTTAGGGCCAGAAGGTGGCAATCGTGGTGGACAAATTATAGCCGTTGGCACCCCCGAAACCATCAGTACTACAGCTGGATCATATACTGGCGCTTTTCTCAAAAAAATTCTTAAGAGTTAGGATACCTTTGTGATATATTAAGAGCAAATTTTATCTAAAATCTCCAAGAAGACTCCTTCCTCTTTAGGTGGGAGATGAATTGTTTTTTTTGCTCTTACTTCTTTTGAGCTTAAATACATGATAATATACTAAAAAAGGTAATGTAGTGGACTTAGAAGTCCTATACAGTAGGGGTGAAGTGGACACACCTGTGAGAATAAGGATAGCATAGCTATCAAACTTCTTTAGAATTACTCTAATGAGTAATTACGAAGCTCCCACCTCTTTAGGTGGTGAGTAGTTCACTCTCAGCTCTTGAGATTTGCCCTAAACATGACAAGAGCTTGATAACCAAAGGATAAGCCATGAGCTACGAAATTACAGATCGTGAATTTAACGCCACTTTGCAGTTAAATGAAGACTACAGAGAACATCAATTCTTTATAAAAATCATCAAAGGTCTCGATGTATATGTTCTTAAAAACGGAGAAGATCTCTTGATGCTCAATATGTCTTCTGATGACGAAGAAGTAGCCGACACTCCAACTGCCCCTGAAGAAGCTGCAAATCAAGCTAAAGACGGTATCCCTACCATCCCTGTATGGTGTCATGAAAAATACGCAGCTTACTATGCTGAACATGCTACTGACGAATCTTTTGGGCGTGGTTTTTCAGCTAAACCTGTGCCTCTAGCTGTTTTTCTTGAAAAGTGGATTCCACAGCTTAAAGCCAATAAGATTGAACTTGCTATTTTCCCGCTGAACAATGATGAAGCATGGAATATCATTTCTGCTGAAGAATTCTTAGAAAAGGCTAATAAAGCCGCTCAAGCCAACTAAGTTCATCTAAAGCTTGCTTAACTTTAAGACTAGCTTTGTCGGTCTTAACACAACAATAAAGGCCACTATCATCCCTAGTTTTGCATGATTATATGCAACAAGGGTTCTGAGACTACCCCTCCACAGCGAGGG
>ERZ1034739.7-NODE-7-length-105546-cov-132.300537_pt1 | contig 105546 bp, 153 predicted proteins | sample MGYA00520636_ERZ1034739 | MGnify/ENA primary metagenome ERZ1034739 (study PRJEB33766, sample SAMN09781703) | gut metagenome | biome: gut microbiome | host: Homo sapiens | place: Madagascar | study: EMG produced TPA metagenomics assembly of the PRJNA485056 data... | reverse complement strand
AATGGTTTATAATGGCTAGTGAAGGATACATAGACGTAACGTCGGAGTGTCCTATAAACTGTTCAGCTGTAGGTTTGTAGACTCTAGGTTCGTTGATGGTGTGTATACCACCTTCGCCTATAGAGTAGCAAATATTTGAGAGAACAAACTTCTTCTCATAGTTTTCTTGTTTCTTATCAGACTTACTTGCATTGCAAGTAGCATTCTTTACATCCAATAAGACCTCTTTCAACTTTGGATTAGAATATTGTATAAATGGGAGTATAATGTCACCTAGACGAATGTTTCCGACTTTTCTGGTACGGGTCTTCAATTCATCTTTTGTAGTTTTTGCAATATCTAGAGTTTTGCGCAAAAGCACTTCTTCTCCAAATCGTACACCACTCATTGAAAGTGCATCAAACCCCCATTCTTTTTCAACTTCAAGACGTAGTTCTACATCTTCTTTTACTTTGTTAAGCAAAGTCTCAGTAGCTTCTACGTCGTTCACGTTATACTCTATCATAGCGTCAATATCGCATTCCTGGATTTGCAGATCAAAACTTCCTTCATACTCTTGTACATTTGGCATATGTAAGAGTGTTTCTATTTCTTTTAAGCTTTTCTGCTGTTTGGCACTATAGAGCATCATCATAAGATCAAATGAATAGAAGTAGTTTGAATACTTATATACTTTAATCTTATCAATATTTCCTGTTTTTTCCGAACTTATTATTTCTTTACTAAGATAGTAGAGAGAACTACAAATTCTCGAGTATCCTAGTCGCTTCATTCTACTACAGAAATGTATAATGTAACTTATGATTATGTCATCATAATGCTTATTGTTGTAGCCGCACATTATATGATCAGTTCTGTTGGTGTAGAAGAAGTCAACTAGTTCTTCTAGTTGATTTTTACGACAGGATATCTCGAATTTATATAGTTTATGACTCTCTGAATCTTTACAAGTACAATGAAAACAGTTTGGAAAAACTTCTATGTCATATAGAACTACTGGTCTTTCCTTTATTATCATAGTCCCTAGTGAGGGTTCGCACCTCGCAGTCATATCCTTTCGGAGCACACTAGGGTGACCAGTGGTGTCCTGGTCGGTTTTGAAGAAGTTACGCCTTAAGCTGCCATTCGCATTTTATTTGCGCCTGGTAACAGGAGTCGCCCCGTCTTCTTTCGATGGTCTTTAAGGTTTGTACAAACAAGATTACTGCGCTTTGCTTTTACCTTATTTGTCTCCTTACGAGCCATCTTCATGACTTTACTGTGTTCTGGAAGATTGTTTACTCCTCCATACTTAGCAGTTTCGCCATCGTCTTTTATCTGAGCAACTTCCTGCTCAGAGAACTTGTCGTCCGAATGCTGGAATCGTCCAACAAGTTGTAATTTGTCATATTTAGCGACAACTAAGTCTCTAATATGTTCTTCTGCAGCATTCTTTTCTGCTTCCCAAACTGGGAACTGCTGCGCGTAGAACAAGTCGTCTTTCTTAACCGGGCACGGGTGCTTTCGCTCCCATTTCTGCAACTTGTGTTGAACATACCCTTCCATGAGCTCGGTATGGTTAAGCTTCGTAACCTTTCTGCGAGATTCAATTTTGATCGAATCACGCTTGAGCAGTATAAACCAAGGTTTCTTCCGGGAAAGACCATGGATATTGTGTTCTTTACAGAACTTAGAAGTAGTTCCATGAGACTTATTAAAGTCTTTAAGCCACTTCTCTTTGATGTCACGATATTTTTCAACATAATCGTCCAAATATTGATTATTCTGGGTATTCATAACGTTGCCTCCTATGATTAAGCTGCTTGTTTAACTGACTTTTGTTTAATTTCTTTAACCTGTGTAGGCTTCTTGTTTACGGCTTTAGCTTTAACTTTGAGCCCACGACGAAGCTTGCGTCCTTCAGCCTTAGAGCCGTGACGGAAATTATAAGTGTTCTTCTCAAGATTCTCCTTAGCCTTCTTCTTAGCTTTACGGAGGTTGTAGAAGTTAACACTAGCGTTCTTTGAGCACTCGATAGTATGAGGATCGCCTCCCTTCTTGTGCTTATTGTGATTGCCTGACATATCTATGCCAGCCTCCTCGAATGGAGACTTATCATCAGAACGATACTGATAGAATGTAGCATTACCTACAATATCACGCAGTTTTGCTACTACACTTGCTGGCACATTCTTAAAGAATGCTGTAGAGTTAGTAATACATGCAGACTTAATTCCGCAATCCTTTACCAACTTCTCGAGCTCCTTCTTCTTTTTCAGAACAGAATCACATACAACTGTAATATTGTATACAGTGGCGTTGTCCCACTGCTTCTTTGCGATGTCTATCACCTTCTTGGTGTCGGCATCATTGAGATGCATACGTTTGCATCGACGGGTAACTGATGCGATGTGACGAGCCATAGCGACATTACGACGCTCTTCCTGCTTCTTTAAACGGTCTTCCAGAGTGATTTTAACAGGCTCTAAAGCCTTTTCCTTCTTGGAGTCGATCAGTTTATCCATGATGCTCTTTTTGCGTGCCTTACGGGCCTCTATGCGAGCCTTAGAAGCGGCATATTTAGCCTCCTCATGAGCTTTCTTTTCAGCCTTCTTCTTAGCCTTAGCATCGTCTTTCGCTGCAGCGATTTCTGTATTTTTTACAGCAGCCTTAGACTCTTCCTTCTTAGCTGCCTCAGCCTTAACTGGTGTAGTTCCTATCTTAGCCTGAACCTTCTTGAGGTTCTTCTTGTTATTCTTCTTTGACATAATTTTGATAATTTAATGTGTTAATAATGTTATTTTTAAGGCAAGGGATTCCTTATTGTGGTTCGTGTAAGCCTCGATCTTACTCCTTCCGGCGACCCTTATATTTGTCTCGAACCTATAGCATTTAAGCTGCCAGATCCATCTCGAACTTATCTGCAATAGTATCCTTAATCTCGATAGAAGTCTCATTGTTAAACTTCTCAAGATTAGCGTCAAACTTATTTGCTAGTAGCTGCTGCTCGTGAATAAGCTGTGCAATCTTAGCTGATGAGAATACCTCACGCTTAGGCATAGCCTTCAATCCCTTTTTTGCCTTAGTTGATGGATCAAGTGTCTTGATCATCTTAAGTTGTGCTATTGCCTCTTTTGCCTCGCATGCTGCGAAAATACTATAGTTATTTGTCTTCTTAAAATCCTCGTAAGAGAATGTAGTTGTACCTGTATTAAGAGCTACCAAAATACCCTTAATCATAATACGCTTCTCACTAAGTTGTACAATCTGGTTATACAAGCTCTTGAGATCTAAGCCGGAACCCTGCTTTGCTGCAATTGCCTTCTTAGACATGAGGTTCTCTGCTCGAATAATTCGCCAATACTTATTGATAGTGATATCAATGTTCTTACGAATTGTAATGATGTTTGCTGAGTTCAATTTAATTGATTTCTTATTCATATAGTTTGATTAAAATTAAACAATTTACTTGAATCAGCCATTTACCTAGTTCCTATATTACATATAACTGTAATAAAGAATAAAAGACATCCATTGGCAATCCTACCCCGCAGGGCGGATTACCTATTCTCCGCAGAGAACGTTTAAGGATGCCTTTTAATATAAACTAATAATATCGTCTTTGTATTTCGTTATAAATAATAACGGCAATACCATGCATGAATGTGTACTCTTCTGCTCGCAGTTCATACACCATTCCCGCGGGAATGTTTCTGTTTATGGCATTACTCGTTTAGCATTTACAATTCCGTACTCCAACTCAATCATTGGTTTACCTATGCAGTCTTTAACCTGCAAAATTTGTTTACGTCCGTTGATATTGATAACAATTTTCTCAGGAAACTCTTGCTGAGCGTTAAGCCTTGGCCCTGACACCCGGGACCCCGCAGGGTCCGCTCCTACGCCATCAGCAATGCTAGAATTCTGACATACTTTTGTCGCAACATCATACAGTCGTTCTACGACCCAGTTAAAGTTTTTGTCTTTAACTCCTTTCATCACAATTTCTTGTGATAGTCCTTCCATAATGGCTTTTTGGTTAAGCCCTGTGGAAAGACTCACTAGTGCATCCCATACCTTGAGAGCGAAACTCTCAAATGGTAATGTTTGCTCGCAGCCGATTATCTTGTTCCAAAAATGGAATCTGGTTGAACCGAGAGTAATACTGCCATCATCGTTAATGGTATAGATTTTGTACTTCTCTGTATGGTCCAACTTTTCATAAACGGCTGCTTTAATCTTCGGTTCGGAGAGCATTACGGCAATAAGCTTAACACTCTTCTCAGTTAAAACAGCCTCCATGAACCCTACGCGATCTTATCAGCTGGTTTTGACTCTGCCTTCTGGCGCTCGTAGTCAGCAATGATCTTCTCATTTGCTGAGATGGCAGATACACACTGTGCCTTAGCCTTCTGCAACTGCTCGATCATGGCGTCAAGACGAGCTATCTCACCACGGTTGAGGTCGTTAAGAATACCACCCAAATCCTTAGGATCTGAGAACACAGCCTTAGAATTCTTGTCCTTGAGAGCGTTCTGGACAGCCTCTTCGGTGGTCTCACCAAACTTGGTGCTATTCTCACCGAGAGGAATATCGATCTGGTTGTCGGTGCCTTCGTTGAGACGGCAAACGACATCACCGATTGCATTCTGTTTTGTTGCCATAGACTCAATCGTGATATAGCCGATCGAGAATCGACGAGGCGAACGATTGAGTACAAGGTTTACATTGGAGCTCTGCTTAGCCTGCTCCAAAACCTTATCATGGTCTGGGTTGAACATACGGGTCTGAGGAGTAAATACGTCCTGACCAAACATTTTCGCACCGAGCATGCTCAGTGGGGTACGATTTGACTTAATAGTTGTTTCCACGATGTTTACATTAATTTCTGACATAATCATATCCTTTTTGATATCGTTATTGATTAACTAACGATATGATTGAAAAATATGGTGTATTTTGGCTACACCTTTGCCGTTGTTTATTGAATAAAGCAACGCTGATACGAAGATACTCGGTTACTACTTTGCTTACTTAGTTTCCTAAAGGAAGTTCTACTATTGTAGACGCTTTAAATAGACTTAGCTGCACTTTCCCTATTACGACAATAGGATAATAGGCTTGCAGCAGGAATTGCATACGTATGATGCAATTAGCATTTACTGGTTTATCCAGGCCCATCGTCTAAAGCTTTGAATGCTTCCCTTGCATAATCAAATGCTGAACTGTTTTCTGCTATTTTGTTCACGTTTTTTCTAACTTAACTATTCTAATCTTCGTTGGTGAAATTTTGCAGAGCAACTAACACTCATAGAATCTTAGAATTCTTATAACCCACGAAAATATGTAGAATCTCGGTCGTATTTCCCTTACTATACTTACAAGATATTCCTACACGATTGTTATTAAAGCAGATTGTCTCTACTGCTAACTTAGAAGCGACTGTCAGCTAGGTCTCCTTACTGCGATACTCGGCTTATGGCATGTATCCAGCGGTTGATTATCGGAATGTCTCAGGATCAAACCCATCACAGACTTTACGGCTTTTTGTATCTTTGCTGATATTTGCAATTTTTCTGTACCGGTATTACTACCTCCTATTTATAGTGCACGAATATTGGGAATTCAACCCATACATCTCATCTTGTCACCCACTTATAAACGTAATATACATGTATAGAGACAGTATACACATATAATATACACAGTCGTTTTACAACATAGAATATAAGCTGCCCATCAATTTCCTGTATTGCTTCGAACCTTTGTGTTTACATATACTGTTGCGCAGCATACTTTAGCATGGTTGGCATATCGGTTGGCACTCGATTTCTTCACCTCAAGCCCTTACTTACAACGTAAGATTCACTCTATGAAGGGACATCAATTTTTGTTAAACATGTTATCTTTTAAACTTTCTAGGTTTTCATAATCTATATCTCTTGCATACAACATACGCATACATAATATACCAGCTTACTACTCTGTAGAGACTATATAATATTGTATGTCATAGTGCAAATAGACTATTAGTCTAGATTGTTTTGGATGAAAGTGGAGGTCAAATGGTCCTGGATGGACATATCTCGAATCAACTTTCTACCTGATTTGCTATTTCTTATTCTAGGATAGCCTCCATCAATTTTCTTTGACTGTAACGGAGTCATCGATCATAGTCTCATGAACGATTTAATTTTCATGGAAATTGGCTGTACATTCGGATTGCCTAACACCCTAATAATACAACTGGAATAGATTTTCACCGCGATCTTCACCCGCGTACGATACTCCCGTAGAGCTTCGATTAAGGGGCTGCCCAACCCTTGCGCTTGTTTTACTTTTATATACCGCATAAACAAGAAAAGCCTGGCGGTCACAATCAGACACTTCTACCCCATCCCTGGCACCCCTTCAACGGAGTTGTACTGAATCGAACAGTAAGGTTTTGGTATAGTCAGCAAACTCATTTAGTTTACTCTGTGTGGTATTACTCCCACAGTATTGATGTAGTTTTTCGGCCTTTATACTAGCTTTGGACACTAGAAACACTACCTACGGCTTAATAATACTTCTATATTGTTTGGGGTATCCTCGGTTCTTCCAGCACCATGCACCATACCATGTATGCAATTCTGTTCACCTACTGGGGACCAATATAGTTCGTCTCGTGTAACGTTTGTATATGCTTAGTATTATCACATATAATTACGATACGGTTCAATATGCCCTTCTTGGGACTTATGCGTTTGTAATTACACTGCATCTTTTAAGGTGCATTCAGCCTCATCCAGCTTGTCTCCAGACGGTTCTCACAAGTCCAGCTGTGTAATTATAGGAGCTGATACAACGCTTCTCCTACCTATATCAAACTGTTTCAATGCTTGATACATTTCATCCTACCTTTTGAGTGATCTCGCCCTGCAAGACAGGGTTAACATATTCTCGGATCAAGTTTAATATTGAGTTTTTCTTCTAGCTCCTTCGCGGGGGATGTTCCAGAATAGTACGTAGACTAATGGGATCTACTATATGTACTTACCCAATTATAGTGCATAGGGTTCTTATGTTTACTTATGCACATTGGAGGCGATTTGAATATAATCACGGAGCTCTCCCTTACGAATGGTAGAGTCATGATTAGTGGAGTCGACCTTTTCTCCAGGTTCCATAATATACAGAAGTGGTACATACGACGTATCTGTCTTCTTAATTACGGTGCGTTTAACAATTACCTTTGCAGGTAACTGTTTATGGTTACAAGGTACAGTCTTTTCTACCCTAACGGTATCATGGACTGTATCAGGATTAGCACGATTCACTTGACCAAACAAATGGTCCATTGGTTGCTGTACAGTAGATGCTGCTACTGTCTGCACTGTCGTTGGAAGGGGAACATTCTTAAGATCGGCAATATTCATGCCGATAGTAAGAAATGCTGCTCCTAACAACGTGATTACTAATTTTTTCATACTTTGATAGTTAAATTATTTGCGTTCACTTTGCCATTGGATGTCAAAGGCTCTTTTAATGCGACCAACTAGTTGTGAACCAGTTCTCTTAATTGGCCGTATTATTTTTTTACCTGAGCCTTGGCCTTACCTTTGGCTTCCTTTTTCTTATCCTCAGCTGCCTTCTTTTCAGCTGCTTCCTTAGCAGCCTTGGCAACAGCCTCTTCCTCAGCCTTGATCTCATCATCGGTCTTGAATTCCAAGTCGATAATGTTCTCCTTGGCATAACCTACGAGTGGATCAGAAGGATTACGGAACAGATTAGAGATGATACCTGCATACTGTGTAGCGTTATCAAGCATTGAATCAGACTTAACCTTAGCCATCATCTCTGGAGTAACGTCACGATAGTATGCGCGCTTGATGGCGATAACAGTCTTCTTTGCAAAGTTGTTACCGTCCAAGAAGTTCTGCTTCAAGCTCTCAACGAAGCTACCTGGAGCTGCAAGAACTGCTGCAGTAGCCTTATCGGCAAATGCAATATTCTTGTTAGCTGCATCAATGTGCTCCTTGACGCGATCCTTTTCTGGCAGCTTGTTCTCTGCCTCGAGCAAAGTCTTACCCTTTGAGCGAACATCATCTGCACCAATGATTACGAGACACTTTACAGCGTCTGCAATCTGATCATCGGTATACTTGCATACGCCGGTGTTCTTGTCAGTAGAATGATCGCGAAGCTCACAGAACGCAGACACAGGAGATCCTGACGTAGCGGTAACGTTGAAGAAGTGAGCACCAATTCCATAAGTAAGCGTTCCGACACGACCTGTAAGCTCAACAATCTTGCGAAACGTATCATGGAAGCTCATGTTCTTGAGGCGCTCCATATCGTTCTTTGCAGAAGCAAGAGCCTTCTCAGCGTTTTCCTTGTACTTCTTGTCCTTTGTGTTCTTGAGTGTTTCCTCAGCAGAAGTGATAGCACGCTTAGCTTCGATAGAGCGATATGACTTATAGAAGTTCACACACTGCATGATGCTATCCATCAGTTTGGAGTCACGATTCATGGCCAAGAAGCCAGACAAAGCTTCCTTAAGCTCTTCTTCGTCCTTGATCTTTGTAGGATCAAAAACTTTACCTGCTGTTGCAGCACGAGCCTTAGCATCCTTGTCAAGATTCTTTGCAGTCTCTTCGGATACTGTTACAGCTTTAGCAGTAACTTCAACTGCTTCAGCATCCTCTTTTGAAGGCAAGAGTTTTGTGTCATCAAAGCTTACGCCAATCTCCTTCAAAGCTTCAGTAAGCTCTGGAAGAGCAGACTTACGGATTACAACCGCAAAGTCACTAGTACCATACTTGACCTCGTTACATACGCACACAGCGATGCCGAGTGCATTAATGTGGTTGAGTTTGTCGATAGTTCCCTGTGGGAAACCAGTGTGCTCGGCAGCCTTCTCATCCAAGAAGAAGCGATCGTGAGCCATCTTCAACAAATCTACCTGGTGGTTACGATCCATGCTTGATCCACCTGTTGTTGTGAGCATAGCTGCAGCGTCAACAGCTGCATTTGCACCGTTATCACCATTGTTGTTATTCTGAGCAACTTTTACATTGCCCTTTCCATTCTTTTTTGCCATTTTGATAATGTTTTTAAATGTTATTTACTAAAATTAATTAATACTTTCTGGGCAACTAACTTAAATTCAACTTGTGTCGAATATGAAGTTCGTTTTTAACCAATCTCGTGGAGGCTTAGTGAGCACGTTAATATGCCCATCTTCACCCAAGTTAAGCTCAGCAACAGTATCTACTACAACTGTATCCTTACCTGCTGGTTTTGTCTCAGCACATGTACCGGCGCCCTCTGAGGGTTCCAAAGCCTGAAATGAGCACGTCGGTGCCAGCATGGGATTTGCAGAAGATTTAACTGTGCTAGCTTCACTTTTATGGTCAACAAAGGCATAGTTGACCATACTCTTACCGGTAAAACCGAGTAAGAGACTTACGAGAATGATCCAGAACAACTTGTTGCTCTTATTGTATCTTGCGAAACCAAGAGCTACAAAAATCGAGAGAATCAATAATAAAAGTGAAGTCATTTTTGTTAAACTTTTAAGTTATTTTTAATTTTCCTACGAGTGCGACTTAACGCAGCTTTTATAGTGCCTGTAGGAATTTTCAGCACTTTGCTAATTTCATCAACTGTAAGATCTTCTACATAAAATAAATTAAAAATCTTCTGTGTCTTCTTTGGAAGTTTTTCAAATTCCTTTAGAAGAGATTCATACTCAAGAAGATTGACAAGATCTTCTTCTTCTGAAGAATTAGTTAATTCGACAGGTAGTCGGCCTGAGTCTTCTCCTAATTCCATTGATTTCTCCTTTACTTTTCGTAGATAATCTATAGCTGTTCGATTAGCTATAATTCTCAGCCATCCGCCAAAAGACGAATAATCTGTGAATGTCGAGAGTTTTTGGTGAGCCTTAAGAAATACAACATTTGTAAGATCTTTAGCTTCATCCATGTCATTCACGTAACAAAAGAGCACGTTGTCGACGAACTCTTTGTAACGGTTAAACAATTTATTAAACGCAAGCTCATTTCCCTTTTGAGCTTCTTTTATGGTCTCAATCTCAGATTGAGTGATACGCTGATACTCCATATTGTGGAGTAGGGGAGATCTCTCTCACCCTACTCCTGATAAAACGGAAGATCATATACCATCTTTTGACGATATAATGACCAAACGTTGTTGACGAAATTGTTAAAGAGGATGATTTTAAGATCTTTTCCTCCTGTTTTCATTTCTACCTTTTCAAGTAGTCCTGAACCAATACGCATACGAGTTGTAAGTGTTTTGAACTTCATAGGGCTGCTTAGGACTATCGTTTTCATAATCCAATCACCAACTCTACGCAACTGTTCATTGCAACAGTATTCGTATATACAATTTTCGTCTAGGCTGTCTCCTGCACAGAATATGTGTGCTTCATAAGTAAAGCCTTTTTTGAGGCGGTTATGAAACCAGTTAATCACATTTTCTATACCTTCTTCTTTGCAGCCTAACAGACTAGCTCTGTAAATTAGCATTTTAGGGAAATACTCCATTTTATTTTTGTTTAATTAAATGTTTTCTTAATAAACTTAGAGAAGTCTTCAAAATACTCATCTAGAAAACTAGCTTTTTCCGACAATGCGTTATCAAATAAAGCCATATTACCACATTTGCATGATATGTTATAATAATTTTCTAGGTATTTATAGTTCTCTTGGAACCATACTACCCAACTATTAACCCATATCCAAAATGCTCGTTCTCCAGAGTTAAATGTTTTGTTGATACCATCCAAATTTATAGAGTCTGCAAAATTAAAATTCTGAGACTTCTCGTGTATTCCAAGAGCTTTTCTTAATGATGCATTCTTTTCGTCTGTTCGAGGTGTTCCTTTTCCAGTATTATAGATTGCTACATTTTCTTGGTATACACGGTCTATCCATCGCGTCTTTACAGCATACTTAATTCTTTCGTGTGGCTCCTTACCTATATTAGATAATCTGCCAAACTCTGTACACCATTTAAACGCGAGGTTGACGACATAAGGACACCTGTCCTTTATCATCGCTTTATATCCCTTTGTCATAACTAATAGGAAGGCCCCGGGGGTCGAACCCAGTTCGTAAACTCAAATGAACCTACGCGCTACCAGCTTCAGCCTTCTCTCCACTTTGGTAGGAAACACCTAGACTAAACTTACGCTACGTTAGTATAGTCTACAATGTTATTTACATTGCCGTTTAATTTATAGTATAGTGCTTAATGTATTTATCTCCTCTGTCTGTCAAAACCAAACACGCCCGTGTAGGCAGTTTTACAACATGCCTAGGTTGCCCACGTTTTTCGCGAACGAATTCGTGTTCTAGAACACATACTGCATAGACAGTTTTACAACGTGTCCAGGTTATCCAAGTGGCATCTACGCAATAGCGTAGAAGAGGAACCATGTGGACGTGAGCGGAGTCGAACCGCTGTCCAAACAGATTATTTCATACACACTGTACATTCTTGTAAATGTTCCGATGATCAGTCAGAACATTCGATTTAAGCCGTTTTATGTGCGCTCTAAGGCATTTTTGCGACACTCGTGGTTAATTACTCCACTTGGTGACATACTCTGCCTCAGAGCGCTTAAAACATGGCTAAAAATATATAGGAATCCTCATGATACGAAGATACTTAGAGGGCTATATTCAGCATTTTTGATATATTTTGCAGGGTTCAATTAACTTTCTCAGAGCAATCAAATCTCCCCGATACAAAGATACGCACAAAACATATTGTTTGATCTACTGTCCCAATTTATTGTGTGGGTTCACATTTCTTCTTCCCATCGTGATACGAAGATACTTGATGAGAATGTTAATTCATTCTAAGATTCCTTCTCTACACTGTCCCTCGGGATCTCTAGTACCTGAGAATCTATGTACGTGATACGAAGATACTTGTACTAGAAGAAGAATTAGAAGCGATCGAATTGATAGTTGGCATAATACCAGTTGTTCGGATACTTGGTGCGCAACTCACGGTCGTGCTTCTCGTATTCCTGGTTCAATTCGTTCATCTGCTTACGCTGATCCTCATCGATCTTCTGCGAAAGGTCACGGAACTGATTTGGCGTAATCTTCTGGTCGTCAGGAACGACGGTACCATTCTCGTCCTTACCAAGAAGACGGGCCAACAAATCTGTGCGCTTCTTCAGAATATCGAGCGTGATCTTTGCCTTCGCACGGTCCTTACGGACATTGAGAAGCTCCTTAATACGGAGATAGTCAGCACACTTAACGATCTCTTTGACCTGGGAGATCTTGCGTTTCTCCTCATCCTGGCGGATTTCTTCTGCCGCCTTGTCTGCGATGTCTGTGACGAGGTTACCCTTCATCAACTTCTCTACTACGTTGTCTGCTGACACATTCTGCTGCTCTTTAGCAGCACCTTTTGTTTCTGCTTTTGCCATTTTGATAATGTTTTAAATGTTTGTAAATAAAATTAATTAACATATTGTTACCTCTCCCACACTCCAGGATGGATTCTTAATGAATACTGCACCGTCATTATTAACGGTGATATCGCATGGAGCTTTGTGAGAGCAGTTAGCCAAATGAATGAGTGCGTATCTGGCATCTTTAGCCTGATTTTCGCTAGGGTACTTGGATTCGAATACCAATGTTTTTGTATTCTTACCCTTTGCTTTACCCTTGATCGTATACACTGGGATCTTCCACATAGTCTAAAGGATTTAGCTTGTTTTTAAACTTGTCACGCTTATATGCCTTTGCTTTGGCTTCAGCGTGACGCTGATGATACACTTTCTTAGTATTACGTTGTGTTCTGCACATAATTACATGTTATCTTGAACTGTTTTAAATACACAGATAATATCTGCAGAAATACCGTAAGAGTCACGCATTCTCTTACTTACACCACCAGACATAACTCTGATAGCATTCATAAGAGATTCATTGCCAGGCTCATTGTTTATAGCCTCTGACAATGCGAGCAGTAACTTCAACTTAGAGTCAAAATACTTGCTAAATCTTTTTTTCACGTAGATGCACGCAGATTCTACAACAGAAAGCTCTGTATCATTCTTAGCTTCTGCATGATGGATAATAACGGAATTAACTTCCGTTTCATCCATTGTGGCTGCGTGCACATCTTCAATACTGGGTTTTACAATCTTTAGCTGTGAAGCTACTGCCCCAACTTCTGATGCACTCAAATTAGCACCCTCATAAGAGATAATGATGTACCGCTTCATAGCTAATCCTCCTTTGTCGTTATATTTGTACTGGAGGACTGTACGAGCTGTACATGCTTACCGTTGATAATGGTGTCAACGACTTCTGTGTTGGGGATGTCAGGAGGAGTAATAGCATCGTATTGATCCTGCTTATCAGGAAGATTCAGATACACATGCTTGTTCATCTCGAACTCGTTCGATATACTCATCTTAGTCAATGGTTTCCCAGATTTTTCTAAGACTGATACCACATCACGCATAACCTTTTCGGGTATGCTGAAGAACACTGAGTCCTGATGTCTCCATTGACCCTCCGATCTCTGAAACTCTATAACGTCAGAACAGTCGGTGAATGTAGGATTGTCAATTTCCTGCATCATCTTTGACACCATGAGCGAATCATCATGTCTGATTTCACTCTTTGTCTGCTTCACATAGTCACATGATGACACTGTGGCAGCCACAATAAGCATGATTAAGCACATGCTAAGCTTTTCGAATAATCTCTTCATTTTGATAATTTATTAGAGATTTAACAAATGTTAACTATCCGGGTTTTAAAGATTCACGGAATCATCTATTGTGATACATATGGGACTCGAACCCATGACCCATAGATTAAAAATCTATTGCTCTACCAACTGAGCTAATGTATCGAATTAGGAGAGAATATTCTTGTATGGCCCTGGCTTTTGACCATACTCCACCACCAACGACATGAACACCAGTATGAATCATATCTCCTCTTACTCTCCTAATAATTGTAAATTGTGGACCAGCTAGGGTTTGAACCTAGGACCTCCAGATTATGAGTCTGTTGCTCTAACCGCTGAGCTACAAGTCCAAATGGCAGTTTTTCGTCTTGTTTTTACCCCTTTCTTAGGTACTGCCAAACTCTCCCCAGGGTGCTATAATGCGTGATTTTATACAGACTTGAACTGTTATGTAGGCCTTTAACCTAATAAATCTCGGGGACAGTATAAACTGCCCCCTTGAAATGCAACTAATTGAACTTATCAGTCCAGTAAGATATAAAGTATATAATACTGGAGAACAATACAACTATCAACATAATAACTATTATTGCTAGCGAGAAAGCGCTAACATTAATTGTGCTATCTATGTTTGACAGTATATCAAACAGCGGGAACGCTGAAATAATTATTAACACTATTGCTACGAATAGTTCTGCATATTCTCTTTTCATAGATATAATGCTATTTGCGATATTTCATCATAGTCGTCTTCACTGACAAACCATGAATCGTTATCTATTGTTAAATAACTCTTTCTTGATCCCAAATCTACATCTTCTAACGATAATACACACATATCATCAGGATTTGCAGACTCGTAGTTCTTTAAAACTACATTTGCGTTGCTACAGTGCGATTTAAGTCTACGCAATGAAGCATGATGACGTCTAACTTCTAATTCTTCGTCAGACATTTGTCCGTTTTTTCTACGTTTTGCCATAATTAAGGACTAATAAAAATTATTCCGTCTTCAATGCATGATGGTGATTCTTCATTTAAATTCTTTAAATCATTTACTCTTGGACAAGAGAAAGGATTGTTAAAGATACACCCATTGCAATTGTATTGACGTTTAGCCCTAACAACAATGCCATTTATTTTGTAGATTCTGCCAGGACTAAGATTTTTACTCATAGTTCACAAATTAATTGTAACTTGTACATTGGTTGCTTAACTGGAACCATTTCGTATCCTTTACGAATTTCATCAACTTTTCGAAGCACTCTAGATACTTTTCCAAGTTGATATGTTCTATGTATGGTCTCGCCCTTGGTGTAAGCTAGTACAAAACATACAAATCTTGATTGATTAGCATACAGCCTATCATATACAGGTGATATGCTATGATAGAACGCACCAACACCTTTCATTGTGTCGATTTTATCCATATCATCTTCACTAATCATAATCTTTGTTGTTTTTCCTTCTTTTTTCAGGCGTTCTGACCTATATACATAGTTTTTTCCAGTTGCTATATCTCTGACAGCTACGAACTTACCGCCAGCGTAAGATGTTACAACCATTAAACCACCTACCATTGTACCACTAGGCAATACTCGGCGTACTACGTCTCCTTTACTAAATTTCATTTGTGTACAAATTTAATTTTGTATCGAACAATTGATGTAATTACACCATTTCTTAACCTAATGCCAAGTGTGGGCTCAATAGAGAATTGCTTGCATGTGCTAATATAGTCAACAACACTCTTTGAGATTGGGATAATCTCTGAGAATCCTGCTGATTTATCAACATATACAGCTAGATACTTAACGGTTTTACCGTTAGCACTCGGTTTCTGTACTATTTGCTTAATACATTCAACCTTACACGTCATGGTATCAATCACAGCTTTTTGCTGTGCATGACACTTCGATGTCATGAGTAACAATATTATTATCACGACTATCGCAATTAGCGGACCAGGACTGTGGTCCGGCTTCTCGTATAATTTTACAGCCATTCTTTATCATCTATAACTTTAACTTGTACAATAGATGGATCAAATCTATTAAAGAGTACATCCATTTTTGATTTCAATCCTGTTGATAACACGACCACTGTTCTACCAACGCATTCATCAACAGTGTCTTTGGCTTCTTTTAAGCCTAAACCTAGTTTCTCTTTAACCTCTTTTATGGCTTCTAGTTTGCGTTTATGATCATACCCTACTAGTACAAGTTTGGATTTAACATCTGGTTCTTGTTTCTTGAGATTTCTCATTGCCTCTATTACTATTGTAACTGCAATTTCTGTTTCTGTAACCCCATTTGTAGTCTTCAAAGAAACTTTGTTGTCGTCATCGATTAAAATATCAATCATACTTAATGAATCGTTATGAATTTAACACTTGTCTTACCAGCTCCTGGAACATTCGAATGTTTGTTATTAATATAACTATTCAATGTGTTCTCGAGTGATTTGGCATTGACCTTACTTAACCCTGAAGAGAGGATCATTGTAGATCCTCCCTCCTTAGCAACAACCTTGTAGTTAAGGTATTCAGCATCAGGTTTCCCTTTTGCCGACTGTGGCTTAACTGCCTGGTTATGCGTCTGCTTGTGTTTCTTCTGATTTATCATCTGTACAAATGAATGGTTTACAATCCAGACCAATGGCCTTAATTACATTAGGCTCACTGAGTTTGTCCTCTGCGACCTCGCTAATTCCTCTAGCGATAAATGCAAGATGTCTCAAGTCATCAATACTGTTGAATTTACCATCAACTTCAACTGTCACTTTGATGGTCTGTTCCTCTGTTACGGCGTCCAGTTCAACGTCAATAGATGTCAAGATTGGAATGTGTTTCTTGAACTTAGTCTCCACATAACTAGGATGGTCCAAACCAACATGATCTGGAGACAATGTACGAGACACTGTTACGATTGTTCTGTTACCGTCAGCGCAAACTGCTGACCCAAGTTTTGGGTAATTATTACCCAGCAATTTCTCTAAAATGTTCATAATTTTGATAATTTAAAACATTATTTACTTGTATAGGACTACTTCTCACCTATACTTGAGCTTTGTGTTCCATCTGTAATTCGGTTTCCCTTTGGAGGCTTTGGACTCCCTACGGCTACATTAAACACTTAGGGCCGATGCAACTCAACCCTTATGTTTTTTAATTAATTTAAAATAGCACCAATGTAAGTTATAAAGACAATACCTACACCAATCTTCTTGTTCGTGAAGATTTAAATCACACATGTAGCAATCTGTAAAACTAGATTTGTTTTTCACAATTCTAAATACGTTCTTACAAATTGTGACTAATTGTCCTGGTTTATACTTATGAGTACCAGATGTCTTCTGTATGTTCTTCTTTTTTGAATTCATTCATACTACTTTGTAATTAGTTCGTCTACTTTAGACTTTGCTTCTAAATAGTCAACACCATAATCCGTCTCAAGATCTGTATCCATAAGATCAAGATCATGTGTACCATCGAGAGAATCTAAAAGCGTCTCAGTACATTTGTAGTACTGTTCATACGCCTTGAGCTTTTTCTCTGCTTTGTTATTACTGCCTTTTACGGCGTTAATGCTAAAGCAGGAACCAATAATTCCACCAATAACTGCTCCTACAAAGAACAGATTTAATTGGTCCATAAAAGAATGTTTCTTATCTTCCATATTATATATATTTTGATTAATAATCTATAAAAATGGCATATCTATCCTCACGAACCAATATGCCTGCATGGAATAAAACCTTTTGTGTAACTAAAAAATGATGCAATAAAAGATGTGTAGTGGTTACTGGACTCGAACCGTCGCTATGTGTGCGCTTTTATAGCCAAGTACGATACCCATATAATGAATTCATACATAGTATACCCTCTTACTTCAGTAAGTGTATAATAACCACTATCCGTCTCTCCGGATCGTCATAGAGAATTAGATCGCACTTTGTATTCACCTGTATACAATTCGGCTGCGTTAAGTAATTCTCAGCATACATGTAATACTACTATTTCACCCTCTGTGTCCTACAATCGACATCTTATAGCTTTGCAAGTACCATAAGCACGTGTTGTAGTCATGGGCTTGGGACCATGAACGCCACATTACTGCCTACGATTTATCACGTTAGCGTAGGCGCTCCGTCATCCTTGTTTATATACCGCATGAGATAACGGTTTATCAACAACTATCTTCACAGACAATTGTAGATGTTGTCTAGAGAAATACCTATAATTAATAAAAATCAGACTACACGTGATGCAACATGTAGTTTCGTCTAGGTCTCGTCAGTGATTATTTTATTGGAGTAATACGTAGTATCACGTAATGCTCGCTACACTCCCTAGCTGTGTTTAAATAAAAGTGTACCACTATCTTCACAGACCATGGTACATGAAACAATCTACTATTTACCACTCTTGGCAAAAACCTCAATTGTGCAATCAATGTATATGGGGTCTTAATATCTTTTGTCTTAAATAAACATATCACTATCTTCACAGACAATGATATGTATCATGCCAACATTGACATACTTAACAATTCGTTAATTACATCAACAATTGAGCAATTAATCATGTTACGCTGCATAGCGAATAACATAATTGCTACAAAACAAAATCTATCCATATTGATTATATTTAACGCGTACTATATCAATTTCGTTCTATTCGTCCCAAACACAAAGTCCCCCTAAGGAGACAATGTGTTAATACGCTGGATTTGTAGCTGGCTGCTGTGGAGCTGGGCCTGGAGCTGGTGCACCTGGAGCCTGAGGAGCTGGTGATGCAGCCATACCAGGTTGCTGTGTAGCTGGCTGTTGTGTAGGCTGCTGATTACCGCCCATTAGCGATGTTGGGTCAAATGCAGGCTGTGTGGTAGCTGCACCTTCAACAGGATTGCGGAAGAAGCGCTGTTCCATACGAGCACCCTGTGCATTCTTGCTGTATGGCTCAATGTAGTGAGTAACTCCGTTAGCATCAATGAAATCAATCTGTACAAAGACTGAGATGCTGCTGCGGATTACCTTCTGATTGTTACCATCCAGTGTTGGGCTGCCATCAATCTGATTAGCATAGCATGGTCCTTTGGCGAACTCATACTCTTCAAAGCATCCACCAGGAAATTCGAGCAACTGACCCCAAGTATCTGGGTCTTGTGCAAATTCTGGTCCAGCTTTAAAGTTTGCTAGATTGACATCAAATCCTCCCTGATGATTAGGGTCGGCTGATGGTGTAGCATACTTCTGAAGAACAGCGAATATCTCAGGACTGAGGTCATCATCAAACAAGATTACATTCTGCTTCTTGCCCAAGAGAGATTTTTTGTTCTTCATACCAATTACCAAGAATTTACTGATTTTACCGTCTCTGTTCGCTTTCTTGGCTTGACCGATTGAGAGACTGATTGTTTTGAATGCGCCAATCTGTGCGCCTGGAATAATCTGATTCATAATTCTGCAGTTTTTGATGATTACGCTATATATTAATGAGGCATAAACAAAAGAAGATGAGGAAAAGGAGCAATAGTGGGTCGAGTGAGATAATTTCACTCATCAATACCCATTGTCCTCAATTCTCAACTTAATTTGTTTAATCTCGTCTTTAAGGAGAATTTGTTTATTAGTTGCCAAGCAAGAATGTGAAGTTGGGGAGATTGTGCATGTCTCCCCTAACTCCTACTTCTCAAACATTTCTTTGAACTCCTCCTCGTGATCTTCGTAGCCTACTTCATCCTTGCTGACAATGAAGCCGTCGTCTGTCACAATGACATCTGTCGTGCCATCATCGTCTAGTTCAGCCATTGTCATACACATTTTTCTTCCGTCTGGATCAACTACGATAAATATTAATGACTCTTTACCATTCACAGTAGCTTTTGCTACCCTAATCTTATTCATTTTCATATGCCATAATTATTTAGTTGTTAATATTGATTATCGTTAGTTAGGAGCAGATGTTTATTAGTTGCTAAGGGAGAGTGAGAATGCCCCAAGTAAAGCGTGTACAATAATGTTGCGTATAAGGCCATTTACTGCCCCTCTAACGCGTTCAAATGTATTGCGTGTACAATTATCCCACGCGTACATAGATCATGCCTTAGAGAGAGAATTAGGCACAAAGCCCGCTATTTAGCGAGCAATGTGTCCAATCTAGCTGAAACATAGAGATAAGATGCCATCTGATCTGACCCGTCCATATCATACACATTATTGTTAGACATAATAGAATCAGCAAGCTGTCCTTTGAGAATAGCAAGTTTGTAGACAGCACGAGATTGCGATTTGTGTCCATGCCAACCAGCTGACATACCAAGAACAAAGCACAATACACCAACTACTGTAGATATAATGATAGTCTTCTTCATAACTGTAAATATTTATTGATTAAACATTATTAATATCATCTGTATAGAGAACTTATTTATTAGATGTTAAGAGGATAAGACCCCAGATTACTCTGGGATCATTACCTGCTCTTGATAGAAGCGCACATTCATATTCTTGCATGTAGCAAGCCAAGGACCAAAGTCCTTCATCAAGTCCTCAAATGAGTTATATGGCTTACTGTGCTGCCAATAGTTCTTTGATGTCTCTGCTGCGATTTTGTAAACTGTCTTTGTATTCATAGTTGTAATGTTTTAAATTGTTATTAATATTATCATCATGAATGAGAATGTGTTTGTTAGTTGCTTAGTTAAATATGGTAGCAAGGCTTATTTAGCCCTGCTGTCCCATATCCCATATGCTCCCCAACCAAACAATACACTCCACATGGTGCAAAGGAGTATGCGATCACCCATAGTGAGAAACATGGTTGGTGAATATGATGCAATGATACATGCATCAAAGATGATAGTGAACGCAATGATAATCACTGCGACAATAAGACAAAGAGTTCTATTCATATTGATTATGTTTTAAATGTTAATATCGTTTGAAAGGTGTAGATGATTTATTAGGTGCTCAGAATCTTTGACGGGGGTATCCCGGATCGCGTACTTGGGCGGGGGAGCGCTATTACACTGTTTCGCCTTTCCGTATACACATAACAGTTTAAAAAATAAAAAAAAATAAAAAAAAGCCGAGGTTATAAGCCCCGGCTAATAATACGAAATGTCCTATATACATCATTCATGAATTCTCTATTAAACATTAAGTATAGAGTTATTTCATACACTTTATCTGTTACACATGGAAGATATTTATTTTGCTCTGTTGGAATCTTTGCCATTTTATTCAAGATACAACCTTTTTAAACTTATCTATAAAGTCTGTTATTTCTCTCATATATATATGGTTATCACGCTCATATATTATAGCGTCAATCCACTTACCTGTAGAATCTTTAAACTTTCCTACTCCTACATAATTGTAGATATTTCCTTTATATTCGTACTTCATTTTTCCTTATTAGCAATCTTTAATCTAATTGACAATAGCTTCTTATTAATGTTTTTATCATCCTTAACCAGCTTCTTTGCCATAGTTATGTATTTAGCTACCTTTGTGACAGGGATTGCAAGCTTTATTCCAATAAGCGAAATGGCGGCCCATAGAGGAAGAATCGCAAAACTCACATACAACAATATTGCCCAAAATGCCAAGTTTAACATACTTACTGTAATACTTTTAGCATTCATGGCCTTTATTACCTTATCAAATATCTCTTTCTCCTCTTCGTTTAAATCTTTTTTAATATCAGATATATCTACTAACATATTTTAATCTCCTATTATTTATGTTTATCTCTTAGTCTCATGATACGGGACTGTAAGGAATGCCCATATAAACTTTAATACTTTCTTTAGAACCTCCACCATCTTGTAGTCTCCTTCTTTAACTCTTCCAGACACTTTTCATACTTATTCTTCCAGTAGTTAACCCAGTCTTTCTGGTATGCCAATTGCTGTTCTAATAGTTTTATAGAGGCATCTCTAGCCTCCAATGCACTCTCATTGCACTTTGCTGGATTACTATTCTGTACAAGCTTCTCGTAATCTTTTCTGTCCAGGATTACGTAATCTCTAAGCTGTCTGACTAATTGTACTAATTCCGTCTCCTTCTCCTTCGTCTCCATATATAATATCTAATAATATTTTGTACGTTTCTTTATTTACCGTAAATTGTTCTAATATTAGCTAAGCTAAGCTTATTTCCGGTATTTCAAAACTACTTATGTCCAGGTTCTTCTGACCCAAACACTTCTATGAATTTGTAGAACTCTCCTTTTTCATCAAGCTGCAGTGCTAATTGTAGTATTTGTCTCGTTGAATCTGCTTCTTCTCCTACGTTTTCTAGCTCCTTCAGTAGCATCTGGTATGCATCCCTCTGTGCTGGATCCATTCTTTCTTGCTTTCTTTTTGAATTTTTCATATCTTCCAATAACTTCATCAGCTGTTACATCCTTATCTTTAGGGTCATTTGGGTCATATAATACTTCTACTTCTCCAAAGCTTCTTAATATCTTCAGAAGCTCCTTGAGGTCCTTTTCGTCTGCTCCATCATTAAGCACTTGCATTTTCTCCATCTTCTGTTTCATTTTTAACATCATTTAAAGCGTCTATAACTTCAGCTTTGGTAGTCTTTGTCTTTACATACTCGTTTATTTTATTGACTATTTCACCCTTGTGTGGATTTCCTTTTGTTTCATACATGTGCATGAGTACGGACATGCTATTAGTATACTCAGTACGCTTTGTTTCGTCTTTTGCTAGCTCGTCTACAAGGTTTTCTAGTTCTTCAATGGTATAGTCATCCAATCTTCCGGAAACACTATCCACTGATCTAATAAGTTTTCCATCTTTATCGTACAAATTGCTATATTTACTAATCTTTCCCATTATTTTTATTATCTTTAAGTATTATCCAACATGTGGTAGTAGCTACTATTGGAAGTATTAAAAACATGAATATTATATCAAATGGACTCATCTTTATCTGGTTCGTAAAATCCTAATCTTCTACCGTTTTTCTCGGCCTTTTGTATTATTTCTGCCGCTCTTAAATATTCTTTATCTTTTGCTATTTCGCTCAGCATGGGCTACGTATTTTGTGCACTCTTCCTCTACAATTTCACCATCGTCATTATGTATTAAGTGAGTATATTTTGCTTTTGATCTATTGAATTTAAACGTTCTAAACGCTTTATCTCGCTCCTATTTATCGTCGTATCTATGAATATATTTCATCATTTGTGTAGCATTTACAGATCCTGCTACCCCTAGATTACATAGGTTTTTAATAAAGCTCATAGCTCCATCTTCGCCAAATTTATGCTTTAGCATACTATATTCCTTAAGGCTCTTCTAGAACCATTGGTTATCAAGGTCATATATCGGCTCCTGTTCTACAATGTATGCTATATTCACTGGTACTCCATGTATAAAGAAATATTTACACTATTCTGTACACGGTTTATTCTAGTATTGTAGAGATAAGAAGTCGGCATAATATAGTACAGCACTCATCTCAAACTAGTTCATTGTTTATTTGCTGTTTTATTTATACATTCGGCAAAATACCCAATTAAGTATGCAAATGCCTCGTTTGTATCATCAGAGAGCTTTATATGACATGAGTCAAGTATATCTACAGCCGCATGAAACGCTTCATGAGCAAAGGTATTTATATCGTCTGTAGTGTTATACAATTTGTTTATTACTATAATTTCACAGTCTTTATTAGTCGATTTATCATATGCTCCCATAATAGTATAAGCTGTATAAGGTGAATATTTATCATCTATTATAGACTGATCATCGTCTCTAAAGCCAAATCTTTTATCTACTACAGACTTATCTGCATTAAGTATGACAAATAAACTAAATCCGTATACTGTATTATATTCGTCTATTATACACTTTTTCTTCTTATCCATACTATTTTTATTAGTCTTACAATTATTATTAAGCTTATATATAGCTCTACTATACTTATATAGTCCTACTATACTGTAATAGCTGTACTACTAAAGTAGATCTCCTAAAGAGAATATATAAGAGAAAGGGTTCTTAGTCTGACTAACCCCCTACTATCCCCCTAACGTAAAAAAGCCCAAAAAGTTGCATATTCGCAAGAAAAATGCTATTTTTACAAAATTTATATGCTATTTGCAACCTTTTTGAAAATTATTTCGTTATGGCAGCGTAAAACAATAAAAGCAATTGGATATGACAAAGATTTTAAAGGTTATTAAGCCTTTCTTCGTAATGGAGAATGGTGATACATTTGAGTACAACGCTGATACAGATCAGTACGAAAGTGTATATAACGAAGAGCACAATAGCTCAAACGAAGACAATTCAACGGTTGTTTCTTCTTACAATTCTGTTTATAGAATCTCAAAGGAATATGCCAAGATGCTTCTCGATAATGGATATGTTGAGGAAGTTGACGAAAAGAAGAGATTTGTAAACATCTTTGATGAGATTGATAATAAGCTCTCAGAATACAACAATGAGCTTTATGCTCTCAAGACAAAGGCCGACGAGAACACGCCTCAGTGTTTGCTTGTTGAGAAGGAGACAGTATTGAGAAATATGATTAAATTACTTGAGTACCTTAAAGGATTGAAGAAGTAATATGGATGATAAGATGATAGATCAGACCCAGTTGGCAGAGGACTTGAGCTCAAAAATAAAGTATGAGTTCAGACAGATGTTCTTGGTAAAGCCGCTTGAGCCTGTTAAAGTTAAGAAGAAGATCTCCGAACCTGTGGCTAAGGATACTAAGCCTAAGAAGGATAAGGATGGGATCGAGGCAGTTGATTATGATGAAGTAAAGACAGAGATAAAGGAAGTTGATTCAGATTTCTCTAGGGCTGTAGTGCTTAAGTTGCCATATGAGTACACACACCCATATAGCGATGAAAAGATACAGCAGATGCCTATCAAGGTTGGCGATATCGTTATATATAGATCATCTAGAGGTGCTATGTATTTCGATTTACTTAAAGACTCTCAACTTGTATCGCTTTACGATATTGTAGCAACTGAAACAGTAGAGAAGTAATGAATATAGATAAAGTTTGTAGATAGATTGGACGTACATTGAACGATGATCCAGAGCTAGTAAAGCAAATAGTTATGCATTAGTTTTAGTTTGTAGTTGATGTTATGAAAGATCAAGATGATACTAGAGATGTATTAATAAACAAACTATTTAGATTCAAGCTTAAGAATAGATTTAAAGATAATAAAAATAAACCATTAAGCCCATATGAAAAAGATAATAAACATTGAGCGTAAGCCTATTATTGCTGATACAGATACAGCTGAGGTTTAGGCTATTAATAGATCTGCAAGAGCAATTGATGACATCTACATCATCCCAGAGGACGCTCATATTGAGTGGACATCAAAGCTCTCCCCAGATAAGGTTATTGAGGCAGATGTAAAGAAGAATGATATTCTTGTTACATTCTACGATAGAGATCTTGGCACAGACTTCGTAATAGTTCAGTCTGAAGATTGGTTGAAAGCTCTTAACAATGCTAAAGAAGCTGACCAGAAGAGAAAAGAAGAGTGGGCAGCTAAGCGGAAGGAGAGAGGTTCTATGGATCTCGCTTGTGGAGATGCATGTTGTGAGTCACGTTAATATTTAAGTTATGAAGAAAGTTGTTAAAAAGACAGTTAAGGTAAAGAGACCTAAGTATACAATCTCTATGCTGGATGTTGCTAACGTAGACGACGTTACAGCATATTTCATTGGTCAGAAGATTTCGGCAGGTATGAGAGTGACTGATTGTGACTACGATACAGTTATATCGATTCTTACAGACGCCTTGCTCGATGAGATTCTTCCAGAGAATGGTTACGCTGTAGTAAAAGATGATTGCGTATACTTAAGATGTAAGGCATGCAGAGCGGAAGAGAAAGCTAAGAAGCCTTGGTACAAACGCTTATGGAATTGGATTACTCGTACTAAGTAATCACCTTTAGAGTCTATTAGTCAAACGGTAAAGACGACCCGATATAAAGGGAATAGTTAGCAGGTTCGACTCCTGCATAGACTCCAACACATTCATTTTTATTTTCATAATTTTAATTGAAAGTGGCGTCCGCCTGATGCGTACACTATAAATAAAAGGTTCCGCGGTAAGCCGACGCAGGGACCCAATACTGGTTCTGCGTAACTCCAGCTAAAGGTTACGCATTTATCGCGAGATGATGAAATGGTATCATATTAGGCTCATAACCTAAATTTGCTAGTTCGACTCTAGCTCTCGCAACAAATGAAGATTTACCACGATTTATCGTGAGGTCAGTTAAGACTTTAAAACATAGTGGTTGGGCTTGCCACGCCAGACAAATAAGAAGCCACACATTGCCCTATGGTGTACCGCCTGTGCACAACTGTCTCTAAAACAGTAGGTCTCCGATGGACACGGAGTGGGGCTACTAATAAATACGTAGGTTAGAGGTGCGTATTAAATATTTTTTACATGAAAACAAAAGTATGCACTAAATGTGGTATAGAAAAACCACTTGATCAGTTTGCGAAGAATAGTAACAAACCTGATGGCCTATCACCTCAATGCAAGGAATGCAAACATAAATATTATGAGGAATATTATAAAAAGCACAAGAATGAAATATATAAAAAGCATAGATCTTATAAGAAATTTTTAACACAATATATGAGACAATTAAAATCTAATGGTTGTATCATATGTGGAGAAAAAGATCAAGCTTGCTTAGATTTTCATCATCTTCATGATAAATCTTTTAACATAGGAAACCAATGTAGAGACAAAGGTGTTGCTTCTATAAAAAAACGAAGTTGACAAATGTGTTGTACTATGTGCAAATTGCCATAGAAAACTTCACTTCTACAATCTTACAATAGACTAGTTAAAAGATTATGTTCAGTCTGGGTTCGAATCCTAGTGGGGCGACAATATAAAAATATAATATTTAAATACTATGGAGTTGAAATTTAAGAGACTTGAGGATAATGCTATCCTCCCTATTCGTAGCACAAAAGGTGCTGCAGGAATTGATTTGACTTGTACTAAGATTGAAACAGCTCTTAACGAGGCAAATCAGCTGATGTTGGTTTACCATACAGGATTGGCAGTTGAAATTCCTGCCGGATATGTTGGTTTACTTATACCACGCTCTAGTATTTGGAAAAAGTCATTATGGCTTACTGATAATGTCGGTGTTATCGACAGTGATTATAGAGGCGAGATTGTAGCATTCATGAAGGCTACAACAGATACAATTCCTGCTGTTTATAAGCAGGGCGAGCGCTTCTGTCAGTTGGTCATCGTTCCTATACCAGAGTATACAATCACAGAAGTTTCTGAGCTTTCTCAAACAGAGAGAGGTGATGGCGGATTTGGTTCTACTGGCACAGGACATGAAAACGAATCTAGCGCAGCTACGGGAACTCAGTCACAGCTTAAGGAACAGGTTGGGTCCGTACCAGAGCCAGCGGCGGCACAGGAAGGTGCTGAGGTAAGCGAAGGATAGGCCTAATTCGCTTACATAAAGGGGATTACCGAAAGGTAGTTCCCTTTTACTGTTTAAACACATTAATGCATTAATTATGATTTAGGAAAAAGATTTTTTGTATAGAGTTCCAGTAAAAACAGCGCCTATAACAACTCCTGGTGGATAGATTAGAAACCCAGAAATATTGGTTGATGTTGAAGGTGGAGAATTCATGCGCGGAAACATATTGGATGCGAACTCTACAAACAAACTTATTAATCAGTCTGTTAAAGACGCTGTAGACAATAAGCTTATTGAAGGCGGATATGTAACAAAAGATTTACTTGAAGCTGAAACAACAAGAGCTACAGAATAGGAGAACAGTTTAAAAACTCTCATAGGCGCAGAAACAAGTGCTCGTACAAAGGGCGACGAAGATTTGAGCTCTAAGATTAAGGCAGAGCAGACTAGAGCCGAAGGTAAAGAAAAGGAAATATCAGATAAGCTTGCAATAGTTAATGGTGATTCAAATACAGAGGGATCATTTAGAAAAGCTATTGCAGATGTAGTTGCTGCTGCTCCAGAAGATCTTGATACACTTAAAGAGATCGCAGATAAACTTGCTGGTAACGATGATTTGCATACAGCATTGAATCAGGCTATTGCAGAAAAGGCTGATGCTTCTGCACTTATTAACGAGGTCACAAGAGCCACTGACGCAGAAAGCAGTTTGCGAGCTGCTATTGCTACAAAAGCTGATGCAGATAAATATCTTCCTCTTACAGGAGGCACAATGAAAGGTGACATACTTTCACCTAGCTATAAAAAGATAGGAGGAACAGATGAACAAATTCTTTTGGCAGATGGTTCGATTGCTACAGCTATAGACACAGATACATTAAACTCAATTTTAAATTAATAAATTATGAAACTTCTTGATACCGCTGGTGTGTCTACACTTTGGGGAAAGGTAAAAGATCATGTTAAAACCTCAATTGATTCACAACAGTTTAAAACAATTAATGGCACATCAGTTAAAGGTGCTGGTGATATTCATATTGACTTAACACTTTATAAGGTTGTATCAGCTTTACCTACGAGTGGCATAGATGCAACTAAGATATATTTAGTAAAAGATTCATCTGTAGATGGCAATTTGTATTCAGAATACATGTATGTAGATGAAAAATGGGAAAAGCTTGGCAGCTTTAGAAGCTCTGTAGATTTGGAACCTTATGCAAAAACAAATTATGTAAACACTCAGCTTGCTACGAAAGTTGATAAGTAGTCTGGTAAAGGTTTGTCTACAAATGACTTTACAACAGCTGAAAAGAACAAGCTCGCAAATATATCTGCAGGAGCAAACAACTATTCATTACCTTTAGCTACATCAAATGTACGTGGTGGTGCAAAAATTGGTTATACTACAAATTCATCTAATAGAAACTACGCAGTGTAGCTCAGCAACGAACAGATGTATGTAAATGTACCTTGGACCGACACAAACACTACTTACGACTTGTCACCTTACGCCAAAAAGACGGAAGCGGTAAAAAATGTGGATTTCAGAGGTGTAGAATCCGATGGGTCTCAAACTTCAAGCACTGCATCTCGAAATCTTGTATATACACTAGGTGATGGGAGTGAGAAAGTAGTGGATGTACCTCTTGCTGAACCCAGAACTACTGGGGGAAGACCTTATCCTGGTCAAAACGGCTTCATGAGATCCTCCGATAAGGCTAAGCTAGATGGCATTGAAGATGGTGCAAACAATTACACACTGCCTACTGCCAGCGCATCGGTGTTGGGTGGTATTCTTATAGGTTATGGTACAAGCGGTCGTAATTATGCCGTCCTGCTAGATGAAAGTGGTAAGGCATACGTCAACGTTCCATGGACTGACACAAACACCACATATGGTTTAGCTACATCTACAAATAACGGCCTTATGAAGGCTAGCGATAAAGCTAAGCTTGACAGTATTACAACGATAACAGATACAGAACTTAAAACAATTTTAGTATAATGAAATTACTTGACGAAAAGGGATTAACGACAGTATGGGCTGCAATTAAAAATACATTCACCAGCAAGTCAGATGCAGATGGAAAATATGCTAAGAAGGCAGACCTTGCAGATTATGCTAAGAAGGGTGATGCTGTTAATGGTGCAAGAATAACTGCTACCACAGACGAAGTTGAGCTAGAATTTATTGATGTAGATGGCGATCCAATAACTTATTCATATCTTCCAGAAGTTACAACTATGAAACCTGGTATCATGAATCCACATGATAAATTGAAACTTGACGAAATAGCTCCTTTTGCCAATAATTATAAATTACCTGTAGCTTCAGCCATTGCTCTTGGTGGTATTAAAACTAACTATGTACCTAAAAGTGGCGGTACTTTATTTAAGGTTAATACAGATACTGAAGGAAATGCCAATACATATATACCAGGACTTATATACGGAAACGATGAGTATTTATCAGAAATAGAATTTGCGGCAGATAGTAATGAACACACATCTTTTGATGGTAAGGATTTTCATTTGTATGATCAAGAAGGTGTAGAGAGACATACAATTAGTTTACCTGATAAAGATGGTACACTTGCTCTTACTTCAGATTGCGGTTTACTTGTAATGAATGGCGGCATTGTTAATAATAATATTGGTTTTAATGGTTACAAATAGAACGTTTTAATATCCGCGTCTGGTAATTATAATATTTCCAATTGGTATAATAGTAGTCCAATTGGATCCGTTATAGACATATATCCATTCGGCGAAATTAATGGAACAATAACTGCAGATAATAAGTATATATTCCAAATGATGGGTACTTCAAGTAGTGGCGTTCCAATGATTGTTACTAAAAAATCAATTAATCTTTCGACTAGTCATTATATACGTCTAATACATATTAGTGATGGAGTATATGTATATGTTTCGGTACTTGGTTATTAAATAGAAAAGCCTTATATAGACGGTAACTATTTTCGCGATACGCCTGAATATACAGTTAGAGATCTTAATGGGAACGGCAAATTTGATGATGGCGTAGTGATTGTAAATGTTAAATAAAGCTAGGTCTTAATGAAAGCATGACGGGGTTCATTGCCCCGCCTAGCACAACTTGTTCTACTATAATATATAGTAGGACTTTTATCACTCCTAGGTGGAATATACTAGGACTCGCGTAGTAATACGCTTTTAAATTAAACGGGACTAAGATATTTCCAGTCCTAGTTCCATATTGTTTTACTATAAAACTTGTTAATTATGGATACGATCGAGAAAGTTTATTGTACAGGACACGACAATAACGACGCTTTAGTAGCCGCTTTGGCTTCTAAGAATAACTGTGATCCAATGGCTATGGCAGCCATGATGAACTAGAATGATTACATGAATAACCCATTCGCTTATCTTATCTGGATGATCTTCGCTATGCGTATGTGGAACAACCAGGACGGTAACCAGGGTAATGCAATCCAGAGTCAGCTCGACGCAATGCGTTCACAGATCTCTGATAATCAGAATAGCTCATTGGTAATGGATGCCATAAGAGGCAATGCTAATGCAATTACATAGTTAGCCTCTAGCCTGAACTGTGATTTCAACGCATTGAATAATGCTATTTGCTGCGTTAGATCCGGTATCCAGGAAGTAGCAGGTAATGTAAACTTCTCTGCAGAACGCGTTATCAACGCTATTAATCTCGGAGACGCTAACCTTACATCTGCATTGCAGAACTGCTGCTGCCAGACACAATAGAACATTATCAAGATGGGCTACGAGAATCAACTTGGGCAGAAGGATATTGTAAACCAGATGCAGACAGGTTTTAGCTACACAAACACAGGTTTGGAGAGAGCTACAAGTAACCTTGGTTTCCAGATGAGTTAGATGGCTTGCGATCTTAAGACGAACGCAAATGCTAATACTCAGCGAATAGTAGATGTTTTGAACAATCATTGGCAGTCAGATTTACAGTAGAGATACAATGACGCTCGCCTTGAATTGTCACAGCAGAAGTAGAACGCTACTTTGATTGCTGCGCTTAAGACAACTGCTGCAGCTTAATAAGTTTAATTTATGTGAGGGCTCCTTCGGGAGCCTTTACATATAAAGATAAAGCTTATGGCATTTAAAGATGTAAAACAAAACTATTCAGTATATATACTGAATAAACAGGATATAACTATTACCGATGGCAAGGTTATATCAGTTGGATTTCCGCACTTAGATTTAAGTACAAAGCCAGCGATGGGTTAGTCACAAATGGTTGTAGATGTAACTATAGAAGCTAATTCAAAAACGGCTACATATTCAATCCCAGAGAACTTGTCTGTTACATATGCAGGAGATGTAGTATTGTCTACAGATAAGCAGGGCCTTATGGCTGAAGTGGAGCAGATGAAGAATACTGCTGAAAAGATACTTGAGTCAGTTCCAAAATAGAAGGAAGTAGTAGATAAGACGACAGTATTGTTGTCTGAGCTTAATCCTGTCTATAAGGAGAAAAAGGAGACAGAATAGAGATTCTCAAAGATAGAGGAGTCTATAAGTAGAATGGAATCAACTGTTAATAACTTTATTAATTCTTTCAACAATGCAAAAGGTAATAGTAATACGGCACAGTGACGAAGATAACCAGAATTCTAAATACGTTGCAAATCTTTAGAAGAATAAAGATGGCAGCTATTCAGCTAGTGTTGGAGTTGTAAAGGAAGATGGGTACAATGGCTATGTTAGTAAACATGGCTTACACTTTACAAAAGCTTTACAGGAATACGCTAGTAAATAGATGGTTAATTCAAATAATTAGGAACATACATGGACTTCTGAGTAGGTTCAAAATGTATGCAATGTACTTAATCTTGAAATTCCAGACACTTCTACAATAGAAGATGTAACTTATACAGCAAACATGGCTTATGCTGATTTTTATCCAGAATTGCTTAATGAACACCAGTGCGTAAAATATGCAGTAGCTGTAGCTAATGATAAAGATGGCTATACAGGAATTCAGTTTTGCAGATGGATGGCAGATGTTGCAGGAAAGAAGGAACATATAGATTGGGATAAATTCAAATAATCTTTAACTGTGGCGTTTTAGACGTGGTCTTCGATGACACCACAGTACTATATTGTTAACAATTTAAACGAATTAATATGATTAATTTTTGCGTAGAACCAAAAAAGCCTTGTCGCAAAAATCCAGTTAGAGAATTAGATTTTGAAATAGACAAGTGTTATTCGTCAATATATTCTAGATTACTTAATCATACAAACGATTCAACCTTACATGTATCTTAGGAAGAAAGAGATGAATGGAATGGAAAGGCTAGCAATTCTGCTTTACTAGATCTTTAGAATCAGTTAAATGAAGTAGCTGGAGATGGAGATAACTCTATAAAGAAAGAGATATTGATAGAAGTGTCTAGGCAGATAGCAAGTGCTATTACTGATTTAAATATTGAAGATTATGCTAAAAAGAAATATGTTGATGACGCTATCAGTAGTATTAACTTTGATTAGTATATTACAAATACAAAAGCTGATTCTACGTATTTAAAAAAGGATGATTATACAAAATTTGACCCAACAAGCTATTATACTAAAGCTGAGGTATAGAAGATAATTGAAGACTCTACCATAGGGAAAGATTATCCTATATAGAGCTTTACAATAGAAGGCAACTAGCTTCTTCTCACATAGAAGAATGGTGGATAGTTTAGGGTTAACCTATCTGGAATTGGATCCGGTGTTGGAGTAGATACAGATTATGTATAGGAGTAGCTTTCAAATTATATTAAAAAGAATACGTTATCAAAATTGGTAATAAATGATTAGACGTACTCTCTTGAAAGCGGACGTGATATAAAAATCCCTACTAGCGGTACTGGCTCTAGTATAGATGCTACCAAATACGGATATAGCAAATCTTATTTCAAAGAATAGCCAAGTAATTCAACTGCACCAAGCAAACCTAGTGCAAACAGGCCACCTGAAGACGGTTCGGGTTGGGTTGAAGATGCACCAAATCAGAGAACTGGATACTATATATGGATGACTCAGGTATTCATAAATGGTAATGGATAGTACGGGGAATATACGAACCCAATATGTTTAACAGGAACTGCCGGAGAAAGCGCTGTATCATACGATATTAAAACATCTACCAGTACTATTAATTATCAAGATGGAACAATGTATCCAAAGACTATTAGTGTATATGTTGTAAAGAGCAATGGCTCATAGATTACAAATATTACACCATCAAATAGTTCTGGTTGGTCGTTCTCATATAGTGTTGATGGTGGAACTGCATGGACTGCAATATCAGCTGATTAGATTCAAACAGAGGGCGATAATGGAATGTTGTTTAAAGCAACAAATGGAACAATAATATTAAGCGAATATGTTCCAATCGTTAAGTCTGGTATAAATGGATCAACTTATTCATTACAGCTTTCAAACATATCATTGTCATACGTTCCTGCAGATTAGAATTACAACTTATAGATGAGCTGTAATGTTAATTTGTATAAAAATGAAAATGCTATAGATAGTACTGATGCAAATCTATACAATCTATATATGTAGCTAAACTCAAACGATAGAACAACTTTACAGTATAATACAGACCATTGGGATGCTGCAGTAAATACAACTGTACAGTCTAAGTCTAGTACCATTACTATATACGCATATAATACAAACGGTGCTTATCTTACATCCATGACTATTCCTGTATCAGCTTCTGGAGATACATCTATCGGACAAGCATTTAAAGGCTCGCCTTTAAGAATTGCTGATACATGGAGGAGTGGCGCAAAGTATTACGATGGAAAAAGAGAGGCGGAAAACGGTATATTCTATCAAGACGTTGTGCTTTATAAAGACATGTATTACGTTTGTGTAAATACAGATTCTGGAGAAGATGATCATTGGGAGACGCCACCAACCACTGCTACGTATTGGTCAGCATTCTCGTTATCTCCTGACATTATAGCTAATGCAATTATTGCAAACAAAGCATTTATAAAGGAACTATCTACAGAAGAGGTTGTTGTATTCGATAAGAATAACAACATTGCTGCCGGCATGACATCTAGTAGGGCGATTAAAAACTCCGCACTTCCACAAGACACAAATAAGGGTGACGTTCGTATATGGGCTGGTGAATTTACTGGCGGAGACCTTACAACTGCCCCATTTACTGTTACTAGTGCAGGAAAATTAAATGCAACAGATGCAGATATAACAGGAACTGTAAATTCAAAAAGCGGTAATATAGGTGGATTTACAATCTCTGATAAATCACTTGTGTCAGAAAGTGGATCAATAATAAAATTTTTTAATAGATAGACTACCGGTACAACGTTGAAGTTGGATATAAACGTTGGAAATGAGTTATACGCATATTAGGAGACTGCAAATTTGTGCCCAGTATTATATATCGAAGATATTAAAAGTGGAAACGATATATACGAGCCAGCAGGTATAGCTATAAATTCTAGAAAATCTAACAATGACCAGACGACTGCAATACTTGTACAAAGTGGATATATATCAGGACTTAGGGAGCCAATTACAAATATAGTTAACAACTTTGGATCTGCAGGCATTGGTGGACCATATGATTATGGTGGTACATTTATTGTAAAGAGCGATAACGTACATGTACGACTTGATGACGAATGTCTTAAAGGAACGCAGCACACTTATATTATGCAAGGAGCTTACACGATATCATTTAGTAGTGATAAATCAAATATATACAGATATAATTCTGCGTAGCCATCAACCGAGGCAAGTTTTAGTGGAAACTCACTATGGATAAGGTGTCTGTTCGATGGAACGAATTGGTATCTTTGCGAGTAATGATTACGGTATAACAATGTTTGATATTATATAGAATAAAATACAATTAAGCACAGAAGATTTAGCTATACCACCATTTAAAGACTTCTATAACAATTCTAAAGACAAACAAGATGCATTAAAGAAGATCGAATTCATAGTGTGGAGATATAAATGGAATAGCCCATATGAGGCATATCCAGAGAAAGAGCGCACATGGAGAGTAGCTAAAGATGTACTTAATGATGAGAATTATAAACCTGATGACGTTATAAAAGAATTAGCAAAAAGGTTCCAGGAGTTCCAAGAGACTCCTGCTACCCGCCTGCTTAAATCTTCTAAGAGCGCAGCAGAGGGCATTATGAACACGATGGATAGCTATGCTGAAGAAGAGCTTGATATAGATACAGCTAAGAAACTTTCAGCTATATTGAAAGATGTTAGCGGAATAATCAAGTCGTTAGACATGGCTATGAAGTAGGCAAAAGCAGAACAAGCAGAAACCGGTAGAGTCAAGGGTGGTGGCGTTATCGGTATGTACGAATAACTATGATAGACTTTAATTAGAGACTCCATGATACTGATAAGTTCAGATAGGCTGCTATTTTCTTTCAGCAACATGGATGCTATACCTTAGCTCCTAGAGGTACTACTGATTATAACAAATATTGGGAGCAAGAAACAGATAGATGCCTTAATGGTTATACGGCTCCAGATGGAGAAGGTATAACAGGATATAATTACTTCTATCTAAATTATAGTCCAATCATGCGACTTAAGGAAGAAGAGTATACCGACAGAGAGGGTAATCTCAGAAAGAGAAGACAGCGTATACTTGAATTTCCTAGTTTTTGGGACTATGATTACTATTATTTTTGCGCTATAGAACAAGCTGAGCTTGAAGGTAAACATATGGCTGTACTTAAATGTCGACAGAGAGGATACTCATTTAAAGGTGGATCCATGCTAGTCAGAAACTATATGCTCATACCAGGCTCAAAGAACTTTGCTATAGCATCAGAACAGAAATTCCTTATAGGTGATGGTTTGTTAACTAAAGCCTGGCAGATAATGGACTTCCTTGACAAACATACAGCGTGGGCTAAGCAAAGACTTGTGTCTACACGTATGGAGAGAACATCAGGTTACAAGATTACCGACGAGTTTGGTAAACAGACTGAGCAAGGATACTTATCTAGCATAACTGGTATAACTCTTAAGAATGACCCAGAGCGTGTACGTGGTACTCGTGCTAAGCTTGTACTATGGGAGGAAGGCGGTAAATTCCCTAGCCTTCTTGATGCATGGCGTATAGAATAGCCTTCAGTAGAAACTGACGATGGTAAGGCATTCGGATTAATGATAGCGTTCGGTACCGGTGGTACAGAAGGTGCTAGTTTCGAAGGATTGAAAGAGTTGTTCTACAAACCTAAATCTTACAACGTTCTCAGCTTCCCTAATATATGGGATGAAGGCAGAGATAATACAGAATGCGCATTCTTTGTACCAGCTTATTCAAACCTAGAATCATTCGATGATGATGGTAATTAGGTTTATATGGATAAGGATGGAAATAGCTACAAAGAGAAAGCTATAGAGAACCTTATTGATTAGAGAAACAAAGTAAAAGACGGTGGTGCTAGTTAGCAATCTATAGACCGTTTTATATCAGAGCGTCCTATAAAGCCAGCAGAAGCAGTATTGGAGCTTGGTAAAAACATATTCCCTAGAAAGTTATTGATGGACCAGTTGACCAGAATAAGGACCAACAAGAAGCTTCAAAGTATGAAGCACATAGTTGATCTAGAATGGGATGGAAATGGTCAGGTAAAGGCTACGGAAAAGCCTAGTGGGGATATAACCAACTACCCTCTTAAGAAAGGAGATAAGCCTCATGGATCTGTAGTTATATGGGAATACCCAGTAAAGGATCCTCCTCTTGGATTATATATAGGAGGATGTGACCCATATGATCATGATGATAGCTTTACAAACTCTCTTGGTTCTACATTTATATTTAAACGTGTAAGAGCTGGAGAAGCATGGACTGATGTAATAGTAGCAGAGTATTCTGGAAGACCAGATACAGCAGAAGAGTACTACGAGAATGTACGTAAGCTACTTATGTTTTATAACGCTAGATTATTATTTGAGAATGAAAGAAAAGGAATCTACCCTTACTTTACGAATAAACACTGCGATTACCTCTTGGCTGATTAGCCAGATAAAATCATATCTGAAGTCTTTAAAGACAGCAAAGTGCAAAGAAGAAAAGGATGCCACATGACCAAACAGATTAGGGCGTATGGCGAAGGATTAATATTAGAGTGGCTATTAGATGAGTTTGAAGAAGGCCACCCTAATATAGAAAGAGTATACAGCGAACCTCTAATAGAAGAGCTTATAGAGAACGATGGTGTGCGAAATGTAGACCGTGTTATAGCTTTGTGTATGGTAATGATATACAGAGAGGAGCTTTATTAGGTAAAGGTGTCGTCTGCAAAAGAACAAAACAAATAGGTTGAACTCTTCGAGATGCCGTTATTTAGCAAACAATGGTTTGAAGAAGATAGCGGCACAAGTGAAGACGGTATGCCGATATTCACATTTTAATACATGGAAGATAACTTATACAATTCAGCTTTCCCCAGACAAAAGCTCCCTCTTTCAAAGAAAGGAAAGAAGTGGCAAGAGGATTGCGTTAACTATATTATAGGTGAAGGTAACGTAACATCTGGAGGAAATAGTACATCATATTACGGAGAGCTGTAGACCTATTATAATTTATATAACAGCATCTTCGACGAGAAGGATTTTAAATCAATTACAAACCCATTCAAGGTCGAGGATGGTTTTCCTGCTACTCCTCATGACTTTAATATTATAAGACCTAAAGTAGACTTACTTATAGGTGAGGAGACAAAGAGGCCTCTTAACTTCAGAGTTATCAGAACTTCATAGGAGGCTACATCTGAAATGCAGGAGAAAGAGAAATAGATGATTCTACAATATATAGAAGCAGCTATCACAGCTAGAATGAGCCCAGAAGAAGCTCAGTAGTTCCAATAGTAGCTACAATCTGGAGAAATTATGCCGCCAGAGTAGATAGCTAAGTATATGGATAAGGACTACAAAGATATTGTAGAGAATACTGCATATCATTCTCTTACCTATCTGAGAGAGAAGCTTGATCTTGACAACGAGTTTATCAAAGGCTGGAAGGACGGATTGATCTCAGGTAGAGAAATTTATTACGTTGGCGTACTTAATGCAGAGCCATATGCGGAGAGAGTTAATCCTATATGTTTCTCTTACGATAAAAGCCCAGACCTTGAGTTTATTGAGGATGGATCATGGTGTTGCAGAAAGATGCGCATGCCTATAACCGAAGTATACGATAGATATTATGACAAGCTTGAAGAGAAGGATCTTGATAAGCTTGAAGAGATGATTGGTTCTACTCCTGGTAGAAACCTTGGAGATAGAAACCCTGTTGATATGGGTATACAGTTGCGTATATACGATAATCCTATATTTGAAGGATCAGGTAAATCGCTTGTAAATGTATGGCATTGTTGCTGGAAGTCTTTCAAGAAGATCTTCTATGTAACTACTACAGATGATGCAGGACAGCCTCAGATCAATATAGTCGATGAAACATATCAGCCTGTTGGTAATGAGGTTAGTATTGAACCAGATTGGATTATAGAAGTATGGGAAGGATACAGAGCTGGTAGTGACTTGTATTTTGGTATACAGCCTATTGAATATCAGCATGTAAGTATCGATAATCCTAATAGCCAGAAGCTTCCTTATTGTGGTGCTATTTATAGTAATACGAATAGTAAGCCTAGATCATTGGTTAGTATTCTTAAGCCATTACAGTATATGTATATTGTATTATGGTACAGACTTGAGTTAGCTATTGCTAGAGATAAAGGTAAGGTTGTTAATATGGATATAACACAGATTCCTAAGTCTATGAATATTAGCCCTGCTAAGTGGATGCATTATTTGTCTAGCGTTGGCGTCAACTTCATTAACCCATATGAAGAAGGTTGGAATATCCCAGGAAGAGAGGGTGGTAAGCCTGCGCAGTTCAATCAGATTACAGCATTGGATCTTACAATGTCTAACGTCATAGCTGAGTATATACAGCTTATGGACAAGATAGAGGAGTTGGCTGGTACAATCTCTGGTATTACATCACAGCGTGAAGGAGCTGTAAGTTCGTCAGAAATGGTAGGTAATGTAGAGAGATCTGTTGTACAGAGTTCACATATTACAGAGCCATTGTTCTGGGTTCATAACCAGTGTAAGCGAAGAGTACTTAATATGCTTCTTAACACAGCTAAGGGTGCTTGGGAAGAGACTGGTAAACAGAAGCTCCAGTATATCTTTGATAATGGAGAAAGAGCATTCTTAGACATTACTCCTAAGTTCTACTATGAGGATATGGATGTATTCGTAAGTGATACATCTAAGGATCTTGAGAACATACAGAAGCTTCAATAGCTTATACAGCCAGCTATGCAGAATGGTGCTAGCTTGCTCGAAGCAGCAGAGATCCTTACAAACGATAACTTCAATATCATTAAGCAAAAGCTTAAGGATATGCAGACTAGACAGGAGCAGGTACAGCAGCAGCAGCAGGAAGCAGAAGCTCAGCAGCAGCAGCAGTTACAGCAGATGCAGAATGAAGCTAAACAGCAAGAGCTCATGTTATAGGAAGCTCAGATGGATCTTCAGAGATATCAGATTGATCAAGATAATTAGACTAAGATAGCTGTAGCACAGATTAACGCTTATCGTGGAACTGAAGAGTTAGATCAGGATCAAAACGGAATCCCAGACCCAATAGAAATTGGTAAGCAAGCTATAGAACAGCAGAAGATTAATCAAGAGGCTTATAATAAGCGTTACGAAGCTAAATAGAAGCGTGAGATAGAGGATCAGAAAATTCAGCTTGAGAAGGATAAGATGAAGCATGAGACAGAGCTGTAGAAGGCTAAGGATGATGCTGCTTATGAACGCGAGAAACTTAAGGCTCGCACGGCCCTTAAGAACAAAGTTTCAGGCGAGAAGTAATGAAGTTCGACAATAAGACATTTCAATAGAAGTATGAAGCGTGGAAGAATGGCGCCGATTACTGGAAGGATATTAGAGGAATCAACTTGGGTGGAAACACCCAGGCTGAGGAACCTAGTCCAGAAGAGTAGTAGTAGATTGATTAGAGCGTATAGTCTATACTTAATGCTTATAATGAAGGTAAAGATGTTAATATAGCTGAAGATGTTGTTAAGCCAATGCCTTTTGATACTCCATTAAGCGAAGAGCATCCTATATTGCATAAATATAAAGGCGGTAAAGATGATTCTATTAATACTTTTGTTAACAGAATGGGCCCTCTTGTAGGACAATAGCTAAATAGATACGGCTACGGTGATGCTGCATATTATAATGTAATGCGCCAGCTTGCATATGAATCCAACTACGGTAGATCAAGAGCTGCTAGACAATAGCACAATTACGGTGGAGTAGGCTGGAATGGTAAGACTTATACCACATACAAGAGCGATGCAGACTTTGTTAAAGACTACGTAAGACTTATGCATACAAGATATGGAGCAGCTCTTAGAGCTAAATCTACATAGGATTATGCTAGGGCACTTAAGTAGAAGGGTTATTACGAAGATTCTCTTTAGAACTATTCTAGAAACCTTAATAGCATGAATAGCCTTGTTAGAGCAGCTCGTAATCACAAGAACGCTCATAAGGATGCTTATAACTATAATGTATAGTTAAATGACCTTGAGCAGGATTATGAAGACGCTAAGAATGCTATCCCTATAATTATTAGCTCGCCATCTACAAGGTAGCCTAGTACTATTAGGGCTGACGTTCCTACAACTCTACTTGGTCCTACCTAGGAAGAGATTAAAGCTCAGCAACAGCGTGATCTCAATAAGTATAAGTAGTAGATGTATGATAGCATAACATAGCCTTCACTTCCAAATATACTTAATCTACTTCCTTAGAATAACTTTGGTAAAGACTCTTATGGGCAGAAGTTCTGGTGGAGAAGAGGTAATAATCTTAAACTGATGCAATTATGACACAGATGGAAAGTCCTAAGCGAAAGATGCAGAAGAAGAATGACTATCAGCGTCATAAGCTCTTTCGTAAGATCAAACGTAGAAGAAAAGCATAGGCTGAAGCAGAATAGCATATGGCTGAGAAGTAGCTTAGAAAGAAACTTAAGATTCCTAAGTTTGGAAGTGGTAAAGAGAAAGTAAATCTCGATAACGCTCATTTTGACAAAGAAGGAAATCTTGTAGATAATACTACTGGTATTAAATATACGCCAACTTCAGATGATGTCATAATAACACCTAACACAAAATACTTCTATGATCCATACACTAGTGCTGATAATTATTTCGATGGTAATTGGTCAAAAGATTTTATAAATATGACGCCGGGTATTGGTGACGCAATGGATGTTGCGCAAGTTGTGGATGATACATCTAAAGGCAAATATATTTCCGCAGGAGCTGGCGCAGCAATGCTTGTACTGCCAAATTTTGTAGAAAAGCCATTTAAATTTATCGGAAAAAAAGCATTACCATTCTTGTTTAATAAAATTAATACTAAAAGTATTGGTAATCAATATTCTAAATTGTTTAAGAATTTGGAATTCGATGGCAATTTAATGCAAATAGATGATATACTAAAAGAGTATTCTAAAGAAGGCCATTTTAGGATGCCGGTGTATTAGGATAAGTTTGACGTAACAACAAATATATCTCCGTTATAGTTATTTATGTCTAGACAAACTGCTGCAGGAAGGAATTTTAAACCAAATATAGTTTATAAAGGAACTACTCAAAGTAGAGATTATTTGATGAATCATCATCCTGGTGTAGATGTCAGTGGCAGTGGAAGCTACACTTTTATAGGAAGCTATGAGAACATGGATCCATATCAAGCTGTTATTGATAAAAAATCATATAAAAGCAGGAAGGATATGGAATAGGCAATGTCTCACGAATTTACGCATTCGCTTCAGGATGCAGAAGATGATTATGGAGAATAGTTGGCATTAAAGGCTTTTGGTAATACACCTATATCTAATAAATATTTCTTGGATGGAGCGCATTTGGAATTTGGCGCAAGAGGATCTTAGTTGAAAAACGCACTTGGAATATATGGTAACTTAAAAAGACCGCTTAAAATAAGTCCGAAAGATTATTAGCTGGCTATTGACCTTTATCCGTACAGATTTAAAGACAATAATATTACAGACATGGCCAATTATACATCTGATAATAAATTAGCTGCAAAATTCATTTAGTCCGAAGGATTTAATTCTGGCAAAGATATACATATAAAGAAATCTAAGCGTGGTACATTTACCAAAGCAGCCAAATAGCATGGCATGAGTGTTCAGAGCTTTGCCAATAAGGTTTTAAGGAATCCAGGCAAGTATAGCTCAGCTATGAGAAAGAAAGCAAACTTTGCGCATAATGCAGCAAGCTGGAAACATTAAACATTACACGGGTTCGATTCCCGTGTAGCGTACAACAATTAAAAATATTAACTTAGTTATAATTTAAATTATGGCAAGAAAGAAGAAAAATCCATTAGGTGATTTTGAAGACGCTTTGAGCTCTCTCGGGTTCGGTGGCCAGGAAGGTGGCGACAGCGTTACAGATATCGATAACCAGGATGTGGTTAATCAGGTGTTAGACGATCCTAATGATGATATTGACAATTTAGACAATCCAGATGACGATAAGTCTTCTGAGGATAATAAAGATAATAAGAATGTAACTGATGATCCTAATGCTCATGATGATGAGACACAGATCCCAGATAATATTTTAAACAATAATACGTCCGACACAACTACAGTTGACAACGAATAGGATGACGATAATGATGATAATGATCAGCAGACTGACACTGATGTCGTAGATCCTGGAGAGGCAGAACAGATTGGTGCCTTCTTTGACGCATTCGCTGAAGCTAATGGTTGGAGTGTTGATGCAGAAGAGAAGCCTAAGTCAGTCGAGGATCTCGTAGAGTACATCAAAGATGTCGTAGATGAGAATTCAACCCCACAGTACGCCGACGATCGTATTGCTAGACTTGATCAGTACGTAAAGAATGGTGGTAAATTTGAAGACTTCTATCAGACACAACAGAAATCTATGTCTTACGATAACATAGATTTGGAGGACGAATCTAATCAGAAAGCAGCTGTTCGTGAGTTCTATAAATTACAGGGTATGAACGACGAGCAGATTAGTCGCAAGATTGAGCGCTATGAAGATGCTGACATGCTGGAAGATGAAGCAGCTGATGCTGTAAATTATCTTAAGGCGTACGAGCAGCAACAGCAAGAGTATATGGCCCAGCAACAGGAAGCTCAAAGACAGGAGCAAGAACAGCAAGCTGCACAGTTTATGGACGATCTTACCTCTAGTATTAATGGTCTTACCAATATTAGAGGTATTAATATCCCAAAGGAGGATAGAAAAGCATTGTTCGATTATATTACAAGAACTGATGCAGACGGTTTAACAGAGTATCAAAAGGCTTTTAATAATAACCTTGTTAACAATTTGATAGAATCAGCCTACTTCACGATGAAGGGTGATGCTCTGCTGGGCGAAGCACAGCGCAATGGTCAGACATCTGCTGCGAGTAAACTTAGACAAATGCTCAAACATCAAACAAAAAATCACACAGCATACAATGTTGGGCATGAAAAACAACCTCAGGCATGGGATATCGCGTCAAAATACCTATGATGAGACAATTAACATATTATGAATAATTCAAGTTCTTTATTAAATAATCTTCAGCTCTACCGTGGTAAGCGTTTTGCTGACTTGGTAGACGAAAACATGATTGCTAACGCAATGCTTACAAAGCCTCATGAAGTAGCAGGCTTGTTGTCATTGGTTTTTGGTACAAAGGATGATGGTATTTCAACTACTATCGACTTGTTAACTGGTGGTCTTGGTTCAACCATGACTATCGAAAACAGAGAATATGAGTGGTCTGTAATGATTGATGCTGACCACGCTGTTAACATCCGCTACGCTAAGTGGAATGGTAAGGAGATTACTCCTAAGTCAATTACAGATGGTTTGACTCCAGGTATTAATAACACTCCTATTTATCTTGGTCTTGAAGAGAAGTGGTTCGGTCCAGGTGCAATTCTTGCATTTGACAATGTAAACTTCCAGGTACGTGTAAACGGTACTCCATACCAGGATGGTAGCACATGGGTATATGAGTGCTACGTAGCAGAGGGTTTCCAGGGTTCTTATATCCCTTGTGAATACTTGCTCCCAGGCCGTCAGGTAGACCGTATCGGTTCTGCATACGAGGAGTACAGCGATGAGGCAGATATCATCAACTATCAGACTCCGTTTAAGATGCGTAATAGCTTGATGACTATGCGTCTTACTTACGATATCACTGGTGATGCTTACTCTACAGTATTGGCTATCGCTTTGACTGATCCTGAGACGGGTAAGAAGTCTTATTTGTGGTCTGACTATCAGTACTGGAAGGCTCTTCGTGAGTGGAAGAAGAGAGAGGAGAAGCAGTTGCTGTTCGCTCACTCTAACCGTAACGCAGATGGTACTTACAATTTGAAGGGTACTAATGGTCGTTTCGTTCCAATCTCTGCAGGTTTGTTCGAGCAGATTGCTCCAGCTAACGTACGTTACTATACAAAGCTGACTACAGAGTTGTTCGAGGATTACTTGTTCGATCTCTGCTATAACATTATCGGTACTAACGAGCGTAAGTTCGTTGCTTTGACTGGTGAGATGGGTATCCGTGAATTCGACCGTATCTTGAAGGAGAAGGCAGCTAGCTTCAATATGATTGATACACACTTCATTACAGGTTCTGGTCAGGACTTGAAGTTGGGTGGTCAGTTCACAACTTACACTATGACTAATGGTATTGAGTTGACAGTTAAGCGTTGTGCTATGTTTGATAACATGGAGATGTTCCGTCAGCTTCACCCATTGACAGGTAAGCCATTGATGTCTTACACATTCTTGTTCGTTGACCTTGGTCGTCGTGATGGTCAGGCTAACATCGTTAAGGTATGTCGTAAGGGTCGTGAGTTCGTACAGTGGTGTACTGGTGGTTCTGTATTGCCAAATGGTTATGCAAATAACATCAATACTATGCGTTCTAACAGCCGCGATGGTTACTAGGTACACTTCCTTGGTGAAGAGGGTATCATGTTGAGAAACCCATTGTCATGCGGTATCTTGTACTGTGATGCTGAAGACCAGGAGACTATTGCAGTCGAGAACAGAGCAGCAGAGCTCGCGTAATTAACAAAATAATACACAATGTTCAACCCCACCCAAAATCGGGTGGGAGCTTGGCATTGCAACAACTAATTGAAAAATTATGGTAGTTGAATTAAAAATCAGAAAGAAAAATCCCTGGGCTGGATTATTAAAGTACAAGCATTGCTTTGATTATATTGCACCTTACTTTACCAGATCTGGGTCGATATACACAGGTTTAACACCTGAGGACGAAAAGAAATTTGAAAAGGAGCTTGGTTACCCAGAAGGCCATCTCTCTAAGAATTCCCCATTCTGGAATACATTCTGTGTTAAGGTTGGCTCTAAGAGTACAATTCTCGACGACTCATTCCCACGCTAGGCTATGATTATTAAGTTCCTTGAGGGGCATAAGAGAGTAGCTACATCACTTGATAAGCTAAATGCTGGTAAGGATTACCTGCTTATTAATAGACAGGCTGAAGCTATTGAGAAGAATAAGATTAACAAGCTTCGTAGAGATGCTATTATTGCTTTTGGCAAGCTTTCTCTTGAAGAGATGCGTAAGTGCCTTAGACTGTTCGGTGTTAGTGCTGATACAATGTCTAATGAGCTTGTAGAGTCTACATTGTTCTCATTGGTTGACAAGCAGCCATAGAACTTCTTTACAAAGTGGGTCAATAACAAGACAAAGGAAACAGAGTTCTTGATCGAGAGTGCTATTGCCAAAGGTATTATCCGTAAGGATAGAACACAGTATTACTATGGTTCTGAGATGCTTGCAGACTCATTGCAGGATTGTATTGCATACTTGGACGCAAAGAAGAATCAAGACTTAAAGATCTCGATTATTAATCAGGTCGAAAATAAATAATTAAACTAACGACGTATGACGCATAGTGATATTTATACTAAGTTTATGATTGAATATGACAAGGCAAATATAACTTCGTCATATCCGTCGCTAACTAAATATGAAGTTGCAACAATACTCGACAAAGCCTACTTAGCTCTTATAGCTCAAAAATATACAGGGAACAATCCAAGAAAGTCAGCGTTTGAGTCAGATATGAAAGCAACTGAAGATTTGTAGCCATTGATTAATAAATTAACCGCCATTGGTAGTTTATCTGGCGATAATAGCTATACATTTGCTACACACACTTTAGATAATCTCATACTATACATAATTGATGGATAGATTGAAATCAAAGAAAGTATTTCTTCTCATGATAATAAGAGCCATCAATATGAAAATATAGTATTCGTGTCACATGATGTTGCTAAAAAATTCAAGGTCACAAAAACAAATTTACCTTGGATTGAATAGCCTGTAGGATGTATAGAGGACAATAACGTTGTAATATACGTAGATCCAATGGATGTACAATATAACGGAGCTTAGTCAATAGCTGAGTTTACATATATTAAACGTCCTGCAAAATTTGCTGTCGGACAGGGACTATCAGTAAATGACTATGATTTCGGATAGACCAAATTTGAGCTATCAGATAGCATGGCAGAGGAATTAATTAATTTGGCAATTATTATGTCTACCGAGATTGTAGAATCTAGTAGACTTGCTACTAAAGCTAATACTAGACCACTTGAATCATGACAAGAGAAGAAACAAGAAAACTCGGTATTGAGTTCGAACGCAGACTAATCGAAGTATATCCTTAGTTTGCGACAGAGTAGAAACTTAGCACCGATACAATATATTCATTCTTAAGCGAGTTCTAGACACAGTATGTAAAAGTATTGTATTCTAATGAAGACGATTTTCAACGTGGTACTAGACGAGCTAAAAGAATAAGCGATGTTAGTAGATCTTTAATTAGGCGAGTTAATATAAAAACATCAAATGATGAAGGCCTATATAAACTGCCAGAAGATTACGCAATGTACGTAAGATCTGAAAGCATCGTTACAAAAAATTATAAAAGTGATAAGACTTTAGAGAATGGTGTAATTACACCTAATATACTTATTAAGCAAGAGGATGTAGACAACGTAATCAATGCGTACTACAATTATAGAGGGATTATAAGAAACCCGTTAGTTGTATTTGAGAGTACTAATTATACAAGTAATTAGTTTAAGGTTATAACTGACATGTATACAACAATAGAAAGTGTAGACCTTACATATTACTGTCAACCTAATGCATTCAATGTATTAAAGTTTGATGATAACGACTAGTCTGCTGGAGCTGTACATAGTTATTGTTCGCTTCCGTATTCATGTTTTGAAGAGCTCGTATCAGGTGCCGTAGACATGTATTTGACTCAGTATAAACTAAAGCTTGCTTAGGGTAATTCTAAATAGAAATCACAACCAAAATAGTAGGAGGCTGAGTAATGAGGAATATAGATATTTTAGTGGGGCTAGAAAGAGAGATAAATAAATTTGATAGCCAGCTAGACAAACCATCTACTGACGAATCTTTATTCTGGCTCAATTAGGCTGTTTGCAAGTTCATTAAGCTTAGATTTAATAGCGATCTTATTCACGGAACTTCGTACGAACAAAATGAAAAGCGTAGAGAAGATCTTATTAAGCTATATGAATAGAAAGTTTATGAACCACAAAATATGACCGTAGACGAAAGTCAACCGTCATATACATCTTACACAATAATATATCCAGAAAACTTCATGTTCTCACTCAATGAGGACGTCGTAATAAGCGATCTTGATGGAGAGAATAAAATCAATACATGCATGTTCGAATGCACGTAGGATAGTTTTATGTATAGAGTTAATAATAGTCTTACAGATTTCCATTACAGATTTCATAGAGCTAGACCTCTACGTGTAAGAAACTCTAATGGATGTATGTTACTTACAGACAAGCAATATAAGATTAGTAAATATTCTTTAGGTTATCTCAGAAAGCCTACAGAAATAACACTTGATAATCCTTATGATGAATATGAGGATTTCGAGGATATTATTATGCCTGAGATTATAAAAATTGCTGCTCAGATGTATTTAGAAAATAAGAAAGATGAGCGCTATAAAACTATAACTCAAGAAGTAAATACACAAGAATAATAATTTTAACGTGGAAAGCCCAGCTAGTTAGGTCTAGTATTAACATTATAGGGTGAGTAGAAAAAATTAATTTTAATATGATTACATATGTAAATACAGTCCTTGTTTCTAACAAGAACGGTGAAACACTTGCTACAGCTACTGATTTGGCTGGCAAGGAAACAAAAGCAGAACTTAAGCCATTGGTTGGTAAGTTTGTTTTCATGAACTGCGATCCATCTGCACAGGATGGTACAGCTATCACAGATGTTTATTCTTATGATGAAAACGCAGATCGTTTCAAGATTGGCGTTATTACATCTGATAGTTTTCAGAAGGTTGGTAAGGACGGCGCCGTTAAGTTTGTCCCAGTTATCAAGTGGTCTAATATCATCAATGTTGCAGACATTAAGTCTGTAACAAAGCTCGACTATAAGGACGATGCTGAAGATCAGATCACAATAGACTTTACAAACGTACCAGCAGAAACACTCAAGGTTCTTGCTCAGGGTGGTTGTCCTGTTGTGCTTCGTCTTACATTTAAAGATATGCCAATGCGTTATCGTAAGTGGACAGAGTCTTATAGCTACGTTACAGAAGTTGGCGACGGTGTTGAGCAGATTATCGCTGGTCTTGTAAAGGATATTATCCGTGCTCCAAAGCGTCAGAGAGTATACGCTAAGACTGATGAGAAGAAGCTTATTCTTACAGCAATGAAATATGATGACGATGAGTCTAATAGAACAGAAAACGTATACATGAAGGGTCGCTTTGATGCAAATATGTATTGGATGAATCCAGCTGCTCCAGGTTGGGCATCTAACAACAAGTACGACCTTGGTGCAGTTTTCTCAAAGAAGGAAGGTACAACATACCCTGCTTCAGCTAAGCTTGTTCGTGATCGCGAGCGTGCATCATTTGATTATCAGGGTGTTTTGCATCGTAGCTGCTGGTACGATCCTCAGCCAGCTATGGTTACAAATATCGATAATAAATACGATGGTATTACAATCGAGTTTGAAAACCAGTATAGAACAGCTGATGATTTGTGGCGCAGAACAAAGCAGACTGTTGAGATTTACGCATCTAACAATGGTGAAAAATTTACAACCGGTGCTGTAGAAATTGCTGGTGGACTTGTAGAGAAGCTTCAGAATATGATTCAGGCTCGTCAGAATATAGCAAATCCTATTAGTAATGCAACCGCATACGACGAAACAAAATTTTAATATTTAGCCGGGGTGGGGTAATAAGCCCTATCTCGGCTTTTTGTTTTTAAATACATATCAATATGCAAAAGATCAGAATTGGAAATGATATTAGATTAAATATATCACTTGTTGATAAAACTGAATATAGTGCATCTAATATCAAAAATATAAAATGTTATCTGGTTAACAAAACATTAACCGAAAGCATGAATAAAAAATGCTGCAATAGCTAGTATTTGCTAAATTGGTGTGGATGTCCTACGTATCATGTATTGCCTCATTGTAGAAACAAATTCTACTACAATGGAAGAGATTTCGATTGCAAGTGCGAAATGGATAAATATAGACCTTTGGACAAAACAAAGTATCTCATGGAGTCTGAGTTAGACGCAAACAACAATGTTATAAATGCGTATTTTCCATCAAAAGATTAGATATGCGGAGTATATCAATTAGTCGTTGTTGTGGAGACTTTTGTTCCTGGTTGGGGAAAAAGATAGCTTAAAACTAATACAATAGACTATGGCGAGATATTTGAAATCGTTGATAAAGGTGTAGAGCAGACTGGTGGTATAACAATAACAACTGGAGTTGATCCTTTGATTAATTCTGGATTTATTGGATATTTGGCAGTAAGACCATTTGCCGAAGATGAAGAAAGCGATAGCGAAAAAGGCTTTGATAGATCTGATGATGGATACGAAAATCCGTCCCAGGAAACGTATGATAAAGTAGGAATACAGAATGTAGACCCTAATCTACTTCTCGAAGTTCATGATTTATCAAGATTTTCAACTATAGTAAATTATGTAGATGGTCAATATTTGTGGGTAATGTCAAAAAAGCCTATTAAAAACCTTATTGATGGAAGTATGAATAATATACCATTTACTACTGTTTAGTACAATGCTGAAACAGGATATTATTATTATGCAGGTTCTAACCCAGTACTTAAAAATACTATGTCTGGAGGAGTTTCTGTAAAGGCAATATTCTAAAACGACTAATTATGGCAGATATTAAAAACTCGTATATAAGACCAAAGAGAGAGGACACAATCGTATACGGAAGGATTGTTAGTGCGTCTACAGAAGGCGTTGTGGCAGATGCTGGACAAATATACGATGAATAGCTCAAGGTTGGTCAGCACGAATTAAATGAGCGAATTATAAAGAGCGGCATTGGATCATTTGCCGGAATACCTACATATACAAAAGATATTATAGATGGCGTAGACCCCAGTGATATCCCTGATAAATACATACTTATAGCTGATAAAGAAAGTGACCTAAAAGTAAAACCTTCTAGAGAGGTTGAGGTAAATGGTACATATGTCGACATTTTATTTTCTGCCATAAGAGCTTTATAGAGCGAAGTGGCAAAAATAAGGAATACGTTTAGATACGGACTCAATTCGTATACAGATGAAAACACATTAATGTCATCTGTTCTAGATGGTATTTCTGATCCAGACGATGAGCCATTATGGGCGGTTGATGAAAAGGATTTATCATCTGTAATGAGCCTTACAATAGGTTTAGGTTGTGAACTTACACCAGAATCAAATTTAGGCTATGATGAAGAGGGTATAGTAAAGGTTGCTGGTGAAGCTACATGGAAAGATAATAATACTGTAAAAGAGGTTACAGACCCTAAGATTTTCATGTACTTTACTGTGACTAATCCGGACGTAACTATACATTTAACGAACGGAGAGAACCAGACCCGTTTTAATATAAATTCAATAGAGCTACCAAAAGCAGATGCTTACAATATAATGGTTTGCGTTAGCAGAATGGTAGAAGACGCTGGTAGTAGGTATATATACATTAGTATCGGTGATGCTATTCGTGACAAGATATACAAGGAGGGCTACTATTATGATGGTAAGCTAAATAGCATACGAAACGATGTTGGGTATTCTTATTACCCAGATTGGGTCACGTTTAAAGATACAAACGTTTCTATGTTTGATATATGCTCTAAGTTCTAGGACTTTTCTAACCAGGTTATTCCTAGTGCGCCATCTGAGTAGGATTACAAATATAAAGTATCACACATAACAATTCGTTCCGTAAAATCAGAAGATGTACTTTAGAAGATAAAGAATCAAATTCAAAATAACGAATTAACCTTTGTTGAAAGTACAAAGAATTTATGGATTAAAAATAATGATAAACTAGTTAAAATTGCTGCTGGTGGCGGTACAACACCAGATGACGGTATGACAGAAAGTGAAGTATTAGACTTGCTTAAGAAGCAAGGTATTATTCGCGAGGATGGTGAAAACCTACGAATAACAGACCTTTCAGATATTACATTTATTCACCAAGACACTGGCAAGAAGTACAAGTTCTTTATTAATGAGTCTGGAGATCTTATCAATCAAGAAATTCCTAATGACGAAGATCTGCTTTCTAATAGAGTAGCCGCTAGTGGTGTTGACTTGGACAGCTGGAGTGCTAGAGGATTTATCGGCAGACTTAGAATAGCCGAATATAATAAAGCAAACCCATCTAATAGATTATCTGAAACACAAAATGTTGGATTATATTCTGACAGAATAAAGATTGGTGCATTCTATGCACCGTTGGATACAGATATCGTACATGGCTGTACGAGAGCATTCGTTGAACTCGAGAATACATCTGATAGCGATTTTTGCTTACAGGGATGTTATTTACATTATACTAGACCAACAGATGACAAGCAGACTGTATACCATTTACCTCTTACTGGTACAATAAAGGCAGGTGGTACATATGTTATAGCAGGGGCTTATTATGGTGATAAGAAAGACGAGAATGCTTATATTAAGGTAGACTCATACGATCAAGAATGGTATGAAGACGGTAAGTTAATTGATTTTACAATCAATACAAGTTCTAGTCTTGGCAATGGTTTTGCTTTGACATACGGTAATCCAGATCTTACTTCTACAACATATTTATGGAAAGCAAATGATAGCTCCGTAACTACGTTTAATGATACTAAGACTTACCCTAACTTGTACGATCCATCATTCATTGATGCTATCTATTTCTATACAGGTGTTATAGATTCTTCAAAGACTGGATATTGGGCAAAGCTTGTACTTGGTATCAAGTCAAACACAATGTATAAAAATACATTTGAACTTGATCCTGCGCAGCAGGCTTACCAGTCAGCTAATGTTAAAGATAGTTCTAGAGCAAGATGGGCTAGTACAGCAGACGTATGGATTGTAGATCTTAGCTCACCAATGATTAGCTTCCCGCATTCTAAGGAATAGTATAGTGTAGCTAATTTTGCACCAAAGGCATCCTACTTAAATAAGAATGTATGTACAGATAAGTCTAAGCTTGATGTGACAAAACCAAATATGGTTACATGCTCGTTTGGTGTAGACATGCACAAGGATAGAGCATTTAACTGGATTTCTGTAGGATACCATGATGAATATATCTGGATTAGATAGAAAGGTCAGACAGGCTGGACATCTAGATTCGAATCTTACAAAGAGGTAGAAAGTACTACTACATAGTCTTCATCTTACCCTAGAAGAAAAGAGTATTCTAAAGATGTTAACAATGTTATCTATAGTAGAATTGTAAGTAGATTCCCAGCAGATGGTACACAGTACACGTCTCATAAGTGCGTAATCAATGTTGTTAGCTCTGCGGTTACAGGAGGCCCTTAGGTTTGGGAGTACGTTGTTGGTAGGCCTGACGCTAATGGCAATCCTGGTTTGTATGTATCAGATATACAAACATTTACATTGTACCCAGAAACTTATAAGCCAGTTATTTATTAGACAACAGACCAGTAGGGATTTGATTGGTTACAGTATCAGGTTTGGGCGGCAGCAGCAAACAAGCTGAATGAAAAGATTGCCGAAGACCAAAAGAGTAGCAATATTATCCCTATTGTTATGAATACTGGAGATATGACATAGAATGGAACCAGAATCAACGAGTGGTTTGATTACTACAATGCTGGTCATGTTTTGTTTAGTAAGTTTGAGTAGATGAATGTTGTTGGTAACAATGACCTCTGTGGCACAAACGTTACCGCTCTTGGAACCGGTGATGACCTTGGTAAATCGAACTCATTCTACTTTCATGTGTTCTATTGTTACGATATAGATGAGTCGGTATTCGTTCCTATTGTGAATAATAAATACATTCCTTCTTTGTATTATTTTGATTCAAAGAATTATAGATTTGTTATGATTAATAGCGAGATTACAATGATTAACTGTAATCAGTGGTTTAACCTCAAAGACGGTGACGATACAATAAATATCTACACTGGATACACTATTGGTACAAACCAGAAGTATGTTAGCAATTTTACATCAATCTATACAATGGTTTATAACATGCTTAACACTAGCAAAAAGTGTATAGCCGCTTGTCATGAAATGCCGTTTACTGTTATCACTAACAGTAGCATTGCTACTGGACAAGAGAGGTTTTCTAGATCACTTGGACCTAATGGCGCTTCGTTAATCGGTAGTCATTGCAATCAGATTGACAAAACAGAAACCGGTGCTGGTACATATTGGCTTAGTAGACTCCTTGAATATAAGGGCGTTAAATTAATGATAGGAGGTCATAAACATACATATGCCTGCACATATCCTGTTAGAGAGTATTTCTTCTTTGGATAGAATAAGAATAGTAAAGATAACTTTGCAGAGTATTCTATGAGCAATACATTGGAACATGATAGCGTTAGATTTGTTGTAGATGGAAAAGATTATACAAAATTCCCTTTAACAAAACGAGGTGATGCAGGGCAAGCTCCTACTGGATTTTTCCCATATACAAGCGTACCTGGTCTTGAAGGCGGTGTTACTTATTTTATGTGTTAGGCTACCGGATTTAAGTTGACATCAAACAAAGAGCTTCCATCGGCTAATTAGAAATTCTCTTTAGCAATACCTTAGACTACGGTTAAAGGTGGAAAGGATACTGCTGATGCAAATTAGAAATATCCAATGTTTGGCATAATAAGACTCTCAGATTCTGATTACAATGTTGAACTTGTTAGAATAGCTAACATTCTTACATCTACAGCTAAATTTACACAGTACGATTACTCTACATCTCCTATGAAGTTACAGTACTTTAAGCAGGTTTCTGATAACAACTACGGAGAGTGGGTTGATACAGAAACAATAATGCTTACAGTATGAGATTAAATAACAATTCTAAGATTGTTAGTGATGACGATATAATAATGTCGGATGGTTCTTTAACACTGTCCGACAAATTATCGTCTATAACTAATGACGTGAATTCACTTAAGTCAAACGTTAAGTGGATTTACAAATATGGCGGAGTCGGTTCTGGCTCCGGTGGTGGTGGCGGAGACAACAATAAATCATTTAGTGTGTTTGCGTCGCTTAATGGTGTTCAGCTTAAGGGTGATAATATTGTTCTCAACGGAATAGGTACATACCCACTTCTTGTTATAATAAACAACCCAAATGGTGGCAAGTTTAATGTAACATACTCGTATACAACAAAGACCGCTAGTGGCGGAGAAGCTACTCAGACAAGAACTTAGATTTTATCTATCGAAAATGCGTTTAGATTTTAGACGAATATTAATCTTAATACAAACGCTTCGCTCACCATTACTGTAACAGATGGTAATGATACATAGTAGGTATCATGTAAGTATATCGTCACCCCGTATTCATTCGATGTATCACTTGTCGATGATACTGGAAAGAAATATTTAACAGATAGTAATACGTACGAGATCTTTATAGAAACAGCAAGAGATACTGGTCTTAATCTAAAAGTTGACTACGTAGTTTCTGTTTCCGCAACAATAAGCTATTCGGCTAAGTTTAATGGATAGGATTTAGGTTCCGGTAATATTGAAGACCAAAACGGATCGCTTACATTCCCTATAGATAAGAGCAATTTTACAAATGATAAATCTGGACTTTACTCTGCTATATTTAATACGCAGATTATACCAGATGGTTAGGAGATGATCTCTAATGACCAAACTGTAAATATATCTCTTATACCTAACGAACTGTACTGCTTAATATCTCCAGATGTTGGTGTAATATACAATACATAGTAGTCTGAGGGATATTATATTTACAACCCAGGATATATTTAGTTTAACTATAGAATATATGAAGGCGTAAACAACAACAGAAGTTATAATGTTTTCGTAAAGATTAATGGCGTATCAATGTTTGAAAATGGTCTTACCGTAACAGAGCGTCAATAGAATTCATTTAAGATTCTTGCTACAAAAGCTGGAGAAAACACAATTGAAATAAACGTTTCTGGGTACAGTGCTAAATATTATTTTTACGTAAAAGAGACGGAGGATTAGCTTGATTGGTTTGAAAATCCATAGCAGTGGAGTTAGTACTATTATAGAATTAATACTTGTACAGATAATTTTAAATAGTATCTTACGAACACAAGTATATCTTAGACTGTTAACTCTAATGCTATTAGAATAACAGGTATCGAGCCTCCACAGGTTAGTGGTACAGGAAATATTTGTACACACATAGCTATCGGTTTACAGTTTAATTATATAAACTCTGATAATGCTACCATTGTAAGTTTGTACAACGAAGGAGATTCTCCGATTATGACTATAGGGTAGCAGTTGACAACTAGAGGTAGTTCATTCGTAGACTGCTATATACAGAAGCAAAGTGATGCAGATAAAGATGATCTTACGAAATATCACCTATTGCAGGTTTTCTCAAATTTTGTAAGAAAGGATGGCAATGACTCATATTACGATACTTCTATATATATTGATGGAAGAATGGAAGCGTCATTCTCTAGTTTGTTCAACGCGCCATTGCTTGTAAAGCAATTACAGATAAATCCAGCTAACGTTTATATCAACACAATAGATGTTGATTATCTGCCTGTGTCCGACATTGGTGAGAACGGAGACTACGACGTATATCAATATTATCTTAAATATAGATCTGAAATAATTCGTGAACAAAACGAAGAGTTTTAGCAAGAGCTTGTTTTAAAGCAATATTTAAAAAAGTTTAATGTTGGCACAAATGGTAGGGTCATTACAGACGGTGCCACAATTAGCGATATTGCTGCAAATACATCAACTCCTGTTCTGGTTATGACATGCCAAGATAATGGTACCGGAACACCGATGATATAGAGACTTGAGAAAAATTACGGTGAGGATGGAACTGGTGAAGGATCCGATCTTAATTTCCCTGTGTCAATTGAATGGAGTTCTGGAAGGTCTGCATTAACAGAAGTTAAGGTGCCTGATTCATTTACTAGTGCATAGTTTAGAGCATCGTTACAAGGTTCTTCTACAAAATTGTATAGAGTAAAAAACTTTACATTAGCAATAGAAAATACCGACCAATCTGAAACTGCTGACGTTTACTTATACTCTCCTAATTTTAACCAAGATAATCCTGATACATTTTTACCAGAAACTCAATTTACATTAAAGGCCGATGTTGTTGATAGCTCTCACTCAAATAATACAACTTGCGGAAAGTTTGTAAATACCGTTTGTGAAAAATTTAGTGACAGTATTAGTGAAGATAGTATATTCAAACCGTACATAAAGAACTGTCTTGAGGGATTCCCTGTACTTTTGTTTATGCATATTGTTACAGAAGATCCTACTTCCGGAAACAAAGATGATGTCTATTACTACTTCGGTGTATATAACTTCAACCTTGGTCGTGAAGCATATTTTAATCTCGGTTATAAAGATCTTAGTGTATTTGGCGACAAGACTACATTAACTGGCAGTGGTAAAGACTTTGTGTTTTATAAAATAAACAACGATGACAATACATTGAAAGAAGGTCTTGGTGTAGCTGAGATTTAGGGAGGTTCTAACTATTTTGACTTCTCACAGTACGATCCTACTATATTATTTTAGCAGAATAAAGAGAATGATAATACGTACATGTTTGGAGACCTTGTTCACGGATCAAACTTTTCTGAAGCAGAATTGTAGGCATCTATACAAAAGCTCGTAAAATCAGTAACCCTTGGAGGCGGTTATTTGTTTGACTACCTAAAGAAGGGAAGGGGTTCTTATGAAGATGGATATTCTGCAGAAGAGCTTGATGAGTCTGGAAGCAAAACTGGCAAATCGTTAAATATGGTTCCAGATTATACCAAATAGTATCAAAGGAAGTCTGCTGGTTCAGGCTGGCAATATGTATTAAAGAACACTATTAACCCTGGAACGCAGAATGATTTGAGAGACCTTTGTATACCAGATATGGATAACAATAAGCCATCAGCATTAAACTTCCAGTCAGTATCCGAATATTATACAATATGTATGGTCCTTGGTCTTGTTGATAGTGTAATGAAGAACCTTAACATCAAGACTTGGTCTGGTAAGAATTCAGCTGGCACAACTTGGGTTACAGCATTCTATGACATGGATACATGTTTAGGTATCAACAATAGTGGTGGTAAAATTTCTTATTTTGCCTTCTCTGACTATTGGGACGGTCAATTAAAGAAAACTCAAGATGGTGTTGATTATCCAGATAATGTAAATATATATAGAGATTTCTCCCCATCTACACTTGGATCAAACGGATTCGATGTTCCTTCTTCGTATTTGTTTGCTGTTGCTAAATATGCTAGATTAATATTTAAGGACGATGAACAGTATACGGTTAACTATCCGTAGGAACTGTATGCAAAATGGAGAAGCAATGTTATAAACAATAAGACTCACGAAGGTATTCTGAAAAACGCTGATTATTTTGTAGATAAATTCTATGCTAATAATCTCGGATCTATAAACAACTTACTTGTAACATATAACTATAGATCTAAATATCTTGCACTCGACGATTCTGGCAGCCAATGGAATTAGACTGATTACCAGAAGTTTAACGGAACTAGAATTAACTATGTAAGAGATTGGTTTAATGGTAGATTACATATCCTTGATGCTTACTTTAATCTTAACTCAAGTATAGGTGTTCCTATACAATATAGAGACAGTAATGGATAGTGGAAAGATCTGAATTTAAGTAGCGACCCAAACGTCGAAGACATCGTATATGATCGCACTTACAATGCAGCAAACTATTCTGTACCTATGAACCAGGATGTGATTATCCTTAGAGATATATTCTCTTCAAGCAATTCTTCTGCTGGTATTCAGCTTGGTGCAAATGCTAGTTTTAAGATTAAGTGTCCTAAGTTCTCTCCTTTGCAGATTACTAAGGCTAATTCAGTTATTGCAAACTATATAATTGGTGGAGATAATTACCAATAGGTCGACATTAAAACAACCGGTGTACAAGGTGTTAAAGTTGGAGGTTCATAGCTATGGTCTTATCTTGAAAATATAAACTGGATAGAAGGAAACGCTCAGACTGGTTTGTATATTGGATCCGATAAGCTTGAATCAATAAATGGTTCTTCAAATACATTTGGAAGCTTTTCTTTTAATACACCTAGTGTTAAGGAAATCAATTTGACATCTCCTGGATACACTGCCACGTTAGCACTTAATGGATCTGATAATTATCCTAACCTAAGCTCCATTAATCTTAGTGGATCAAAAATGGGTTTAACTGCTAATAGTTTAAATGTAACAACGGTTAATGTTAGCAATATCAAAAACTCTGGAGCAAGTATTACTATAACGAACTGTCCTAATATTACAAGTTTTTCTGTAGATAATAGTTAGCTTTAGACGCTTCAGTGGTCATAGATATCTGGGAAGTATAAGAACTTATCGTTTAATAACAGAACGAATATTACAAACTTTAATTTAAGCTGTATAGAGAGTGGTGGTAGCTTTACTCTTTCTGGTGACAATTCTGTTGAGACAATAACACTGCAAGGTTTTGAAACAATAAATATAAACAATTGTCCTAAACTTAGAACCGTTACAATTACGGAATATGATAACCATTCTAATGTATAGATTTACCCTAAGAGTATATCTGTAACAAACTGTGCACATAGCCAGCTTTGTATTAAAGATAATACTGGCGCTACGGTTGATAATACCGTAGACTTACATAACTCAACACATCTGTAGTCTGTATGTTTCTAGGGCAGTACTAATATAAAGTACGTCGTACTTCCGCCAAATGTTACAGCTACAAATGCTTGCTTCTATAATGTTACGGGCCTTTAGACAATTGATGCAACATCTCTGTACATTGAAAATAATACGTTCTACAACTGCTTTAATTATAAAGGTCTAAACAAGAGTGGTGGATATACAGGATTGGCAGTAAGTCCTAATACAACATCTTTGAACAACACGTTCCAAAGAAGTGGTGTTGATCTTAAGTTCGTTGCAAACTTTTTTGAACATGCAATTCCTAAAAACAACAACGTTACCAATGTATCACAAATGTTTATGCAAACGAATGTTAGCTTTAAACAAGAAGATTATAGGAAGTGTATAGTAGGCGGAGTGTTTAAGAGCCCTATAGATCTATCGGTTTTAAATAAAGTTACCAATGCCAATTAGATGTTTCTTCATACAGGTATGAACGTACACTTTAAAGAGTTGTATAATTTTGGTAGCCCATCAGGATGTTCGTATAACTAGATATTTAATGCACACACATCAAGGATGGCTACAGACTGTTTTAAATACTGTGTATCGAAGATGACCTATTGGGGAGGTGATGATGGTAATGGTGGCCATGAATTTTAGATTCCAATGGACCCAACAACCGGAAACGATATACCTACATCCGAAGTTATATCTGCTAAAGATATATGGAATCCTGATGGCGTGTCACCTAAAAAGCTTCGTGGTATATCAGATTTTAACATATCTAATTCATACAAGGTTGACTTAAGTGAAATGTTTAACTCTAGTTGGACATCATTAATTACTCTGTATGCAAGTTTCCTTAATTGTTATAGCTAGAACCTAGGAGGCTTACTTTATGACTTACCAAATATAAATGAAATCAGAACGTGTTTCTCACAAGATAGCAGAAGTACAGATGATATTGATTTGTGGGAGTTTATTAATTGGGAGAAGTTCGTTCCAAGAAGTTACGGTGGATTTTTAACAAGCGAATGTAGACGTGATTACGGATGCTATAACTTTAAATCCCATGTTTCGTTGGAACACTATAGAGATATATGTGATCTGTATATTAATAATGGCAAAGAAGACTTAAGTAACTTATTCTACAATACAAATATAACGGAAACTGATGGAGACTTAACGTTTGGAAGAGTGTCTAAAACAAATTCAAAAGCAAAATATATGCGACATACGTTTGATGGTGCTAAGTATGGTAATGGTGCTTTAAGATTAGATGATAATTTCTTTGCTAAACTACCTAAAATACAAGATGTAAGATACTGTTTTGCAAACATATCTTTAGCAAAACCGATACCTTTTGATTTCTTTAGAAAGAGATACGATGACATTAATGCACATATCTTCGTAAAGGTTGGCGATGAGTATAAACCTGCAACTCTACACTAGTACAAATACGGAAGAGCTAACGATTATAAAATCTGGAGCTTCTCGCATGTATTTTATAATGTTAGTCCATCTAGTGGCGCAGAGCAGTTTGACATGACTACAAAAATACCAGATAACTGTGCAAAGAATAATGACACAAGCGACCAGACTACATATATGGAATACTATACAAGAACACAGGATCCGGAAACTAAAGAGTATACATATACAAAACATTCTATTAGTAGCTGTACAGAGTTTACTGATACACAGGGTTTAATAGGTGGATATTAGGCTTCATATAATCTTGGAAATGGCTCAATGTATAATAACGGACAGATTCCTGATGGAGGCGTAGACAAATTGATTATTCCACCAGATTTCTTTTATTGTGCAGCAACTTCTCATATTACAGATAGTGGAGATGGTGGTATAACAAACTATAGTTATGCATTTGCTAAATCCGGGACATCTAATACAATGGCTGGAATTATACCTGAAAATATTTTCAAGGCAAACAGGAATGGTGTTGTGACCGGTGTATTTAACAACCAGGTAGTTATACCTCGTTTAGTAGGTTCTACAACATCTGGAAGTGAAACAATAAATGTATATGTTTAGTATCCTAAAAACTATACTACATATTCTGTTTTGAATGATGCATTTGGAGCATAGCCTGTTATATTGTAGGATAGTAAGACTAGTACACATACAACATATAATTATTCGTTTGTATTGTTTAATGAGTCAATACCTTCTACAACATCTACATTAAGCAATGCATTTAATAATAACTGTATAATTCATGGTCTAGATGATTATAACAGTTATTCTGGAGAAGCTAGATTAAATTTAGCTTGCTCTTATAAGAATGGTAGCCTTACATAGGGTTTTGATATGACTAGATTCCCATCGATTACGTTAGACTAGATGCTGTATACAAACTTATTGTGCGTATTAAACGGTCCAATATTTGCTGGTACATATTATATATCTAATTGTAAGATGGCTTCCGATAATGCAAAAATCGTATCAACATGGGGTCAGAATACATATAACCATACATCTAAATTTATAATATGGCCTGCAGCAAATAGCAGTATTGTTAACAAGATGTTTAAAGATATAAATTAGGGTATAACAATATCTTCTTCTAATATTTAGAATTCTGGAGAAAGTTTAAAATACTATAAAGAAACTGGAGTACACATAGTATGAAATTAACATTAAAAAGAATAGCTCTACGCCCAACTTACACTATAGGTAAACTTTATATAGATGACGCATATTTCTGCGACACATTAGAGGATACTGTAAGAGATATAAATAAGAATGGTAAGTTTGACAACGGAGAATAGAAAATAAAAGGAAAAACAGCCATTCCTTACGGAACTTATGAGATCAAGTGGACATATTCACCTAGATTCAAGAAGTATACACCACAGCTGATGAATGTTCCATCATTTGAAGGCATACGTGTTCATGCCGGAAATACAAGCGCTGATACTGAAGGGTGTCTTATTCTCGGTGAAAACAAATAGGTTGGAAAAGTCCTTAACTCAAGAGCTACTATAAACAAGTTTTACCCAATAATAAAGGAAGCTTGTTCTAACGGAAAGGTAACTATTGAGATAAAATGAACAAGGTAACAGGAACATGGCGCGAGAAGATTTAGTATTCAACCGCATGTCTCGCGTTTTTAAGCGGATAGGTTCTCACCTGGGTACAGTATTTACAATAGGGCGAAATCTCCACAGGAGTACTAGGGTTTGTAGCCCAAACATTAGTTTATTCGGCTAGTATATATGGAGTATCTATTTATATACAGGGTAAGTTTGGTGAGATAAAAACATATTTAAAAGAGTGTTTAACCAATAATGAAAGCAATTGTGATGTAGTAGATATTAAGCAAAATAAAGAACAACTACAAAACGCTGCTTAATGCCATTTGCGGGCTTCTAATAGCCTTTTGTGTAGCGTCTGGTATATTCTACCACAACAAAGCTAATAGGCTCTCAGAGGAGCTTAAAATGGCTAATAATAACATCGAAGCCTATTAGGATGCCTTAAGCGGTGCCTAGTAGGCTTCTGGTGTTTTAAGGCTAGATATGAAAAAGCTTAAAGATTATAACGATAAGCTTGTGTAGTAGTTGGATTCTGTACGTAAGACAGAAAAGCTAAAAAGCAAAGAAATTTAGGTAGCGGCAACTTAGAAGTAGATTATAAACGTTAATAAGAGTAAGGGGGTAGGGGGTGATATTATAACTGTACTTAAAGACTCTGTTTATAAGGATAGCTTACAATATAATAACCTAACTAAAGTATACTATACAATCGGTAAAGATAGTGTTAATATCAAGTTAGATGTATAGAATACTTAGTACCTCTACGTTTATAAGCATAGAGAATATAAAAACAAAAAGAACTTCTTTAAGAGATTGATAACATTTGACTGGAAAAAGAAAGATGTGTACAAATACAAAATACATAATACAAACGACATACTTAAAGAAGACAGTATAAGAATAATAGAAGCGATATGAAAACATTCTCAGCTCGTACATTGATAGATGATATACTTCTTATTGTACGAAATAACAACATAAGTGAGAGTGAGGACATGTCTAGGGATTAGATCTTGTCTTGGATAATGTAGTATAAAGCTTATTTGTCTAAGAAGGAAAATGATAAAGATTCTGAGACCGGTGATGACGAAGATCCAGATGATAGTTAGTTATCAACTATTGGACCACTTGAACTTATAGATGATCCGACTCCCGGATCAGAGGACTCTTGTTGCTGTTGTTGCGGTAAACGAAAGAGAACAAAAAATAAGCTGTATACAATGGAGGATAGTAGCGACGACATAGTTAATGTTACTGATGCTAGTGGTTGTGTTATACAGATTATGAGTAAATCTAGAAAGCATTATCATAATTTTAGAAGATATACATATAACGAACCTATGTGCTGGTTTGATGACTAGCATATATACGTTGATGGTAATGGTTCAGAAAACTTTAAATACATATACGTTACAGGAATATTTGACCCAACACAAACAGCTGGTAGTGAAGATGATATAATGATACCTGGATGGATGATACCGGATATAAAGAGAGCTATCATGACCAACGAATTAGCGTTTATGCTTAAGAGGCCTAGTGACGATAGCAATAACTCAACATTAGCAAGTGTTAAACCAAATGGTCCTCAAGATAAGGAAGAATAAGAAAAGCTATACAATAGCTGATATATATAGAGACTACATTAAAAAGAACGATGTAGAGCTTAATTACGCGCGATATAAGCGCATTATAGACGAATTTAATAAAGTTGTCAAGGAAGAGATTTTGGAGCGCTCACAGCCCTTTAAAATGCCTTATGGACTAGGCACTATATGCATAGTAAAATATAAACCAAAGAGCTACTCTAGTTAGTCATTGTCTACAGATTACAAATCAACAAAAGAAGTAGGAAAAAGGGTTTATTATTTAAACGAACATTCTAATGGATATAAATATAGATTATATTGGTCGAAAATACCAAGGATGTTTTCTGATAGATATAAATACTAGTTATGTATGGTTAGAGAAAACAAAAGGCACCTTGCTCAACTTATATTTAATAAACAAGATTATATAAATATAGATGATATACAAATATACAAAATGTGAGTCAGTTATAGCTAAAATTATGGCTGACTCAAACATGCAAGAAAAGAACATACGTATTACAGATATACGAGAATGGATCTTTGAAGCTGTTGAGAAGATTGGTGCTCCTGTATAGTATGTATAGAAAGAGTCTGGTGAAGATTGCGTTCCAATATTTGAAATACACGAACATCAAGTTCCGATACCAGAAGACTTAGAGTCATTGACAACTGTAGCCTATTCGAACAATGGAACAAATTGGGTATAGGCACTAAAAGATGAAAGCTCATTTAAGTCTAAAGCTAATACAAAGCATATACATCACTATCACCCAGAACAGCCTGCCGGAGTAATGTTGGCTACACATAGATCGTATCTTCTTGGCATCAATGGTAGTACTGCTCTAATGGATGCTATTAGGGACCATAAGATAGATGTTCCTACATACTGGATCAAACCAGGTTGGATAGTCTTTAATAAAGACAAGGGCTTTGTTAAATTGTCGTACAAGGCAATAGCTACAGATGAAAGGGGTTACCCACTTATCCCAGACTTAGCTTCATATTAGGAAGCTATATACTGGTACGTAATGATGAAGTTAAGCTTTCCAAAATTCCTTAGAGGATCTCTTGGAGGAAAAGCTAGATATAATTAGAATACATACTTCTACATATAGTAGCAGTGGAATTTTTATAGAAACCAGGCTTACGCTGAAGCAATGATGCCAAACGAAAGTGAAATGCTTACTATTAAGAATGAATGGACTAAGCTTATACCAGAGTGGGATGATGACGAAAACTTCTTCAATAATACTGGAAAGAAATAGTTAAACTTTAACGATTATTGCTATGGATACTAATACTGAACCACAAATTAATAGTTTCGCAGGAGGATTGAATAGCGATGATGATCTCTCTGTTGTTGCTACAAACTAGTATATCGATGCTAGAAATATAAAAATATCGTCATACAGAGGTGGAGAAGGAAGAGATAATAGACATGGATCACTAATGCCAGTACAGGGTGTAAAACTAGCTGAATCATTTGCTGGTGATGGCAACAAAGTTGTTGCTACTGGTTCAATAAGAGATTATGGAGTAGTTGTTTGCATTGATGAAAATGAAAATAAACTTAAGGTCTATAGTTTTAAAAATGCAATAGGTGGAACAGTCCATGATTAGAACTTCAATGATATATAGAATAGTAGTCTTGTTGTAGACGCTCCGTTATTACCATTGGATGATGGGGAAGAGTATCCGGATACATTCGATATTTAGCTTAATTATGAGAGCGAAAACAATATTAAGTTATATTTAGTCGATTCGATACATCCGATAATGGTTTTTAATATAAATAATGATTTTATATATAAAGAACTTGACAAATGCTTATCTTATCCAGAAGCAGTTTGCAAACCACCAGTATTTGAAGAATATGTACCAGGAAAGATAGAATTTGGAGTTGTAAGTTATTGTTATCAGTTATACAATAGATACGGAATACATACAGGAGCATCTATACAATGTCAGCAAATACCAATAGGTAATTATGATTTTGATAACAAATATGTAAAGTGTGGCGGCAAATAGGGTGCACAATCAAATTGCGGAGTAAAGATATCTATACAAATTCCTAAAAATTATTGGCACCTTGATTATATCAAAGTATTTAGAGTTCAGTATACACAAAACGGATAGATGCCAATAGTGTCTGTAATATATGATGCTAAAGTAAACTTTAATGAGCAAGATTCTACAGAGTTAATTATAAATGATGTTGGCAATGATCCAATAGAGAATATCAGCGTAGAAGAATTAAATTCATTACAAGGTGTTAGAATAATACCTAATTCATTGGCCTCTAAAGATGGTTTTCTGTTTGCTGCAAATACGAAGACAATACAGACAACTATTAAAGATTTCGACAAATGGGACGCAAGAGCATTTAGGTTTAATTACGAAAAAATCAGCACCGTAACAGATATTAATGGTAATAATGCATTTAAAATAGATGCTCACGAACACGACATAGAAGACGACTCTGTTGCCGTTCCTCCATTTGATCACGATTGTTATGATGGCACTTATAACAACATAAATAAAGAAGCTTCATTGTATTCTGCTAATTTTGTGTTCGATTCAAAATATCAATGGGTCGGAGGATCTGGTAAAAATATAGAATGGAGATTTGTTATTTCTTCTTAGGTAGAAGATTCTTGTGTAAAAGAAAATAATACAAGAAAGATAGGAACATTATACAATTATTCTCAAAAAGGAAATATATAGCAAAATAATGTTTTCTACATAGATAAAGATTTCAAACCATCTGAAATAGAGAAAGTAGAATTTGATCCAGGAATAAATAAAAACACATGGTTGATAAAGTCACTTAGACGAAACGAGATTTATCGTTATGGAATTGTTTTGTATGACAAATATTGCCAAGCATCTCCAGTTAAGTGGATTGCTGATATAAGAACACCAAATGTCACCGAAGAAGGTTTCTAGTTGATGTCATCCAATACTATTGTTAATGGTAAACGTTACGAACTAGTTATCAGAAATCTAGGAATATAGTTTAAGGTAAAGAACTTACCAGAAGGCTGTACTGGTTATTAGATAGTTAGATGTGCTAGACACGAATCTGATATTGCTACAATATCACAGGGTGTACTTAGTTCTCCTGTGTCTAATGCATATAGTAGACAGTATGAAGCAAGTGGCGATTATTAGATAACAAAATATCATATGTTTTGTCCAACCGGATTCTTAACAACAAATAAGTTTATAGAAGGTTACAATGTGCATAATTAGCTTGTTGGCGACGGAAAGGATGGAGAATCGCAGTGTATGACAAACATAGATAATGACAAATTATTGCAATTTGTTTCAAAAGAAATTTGTTATCAGCCAGAATCATTTAAACAATTTACAAAAGATAAAAAATACTATTTACAAAAATAGTCTTTTTTGTTCGGAGCTAGAGGTGATTATAAGTTTAGAGATGACTAGTATGATACTAATAAAGATATGTATGATTCTGTAGATGTAGGATTTGATTATGGTTCATTACTTGGTGTTAGTGATAGAAAAGATTATAAATTTATAATACCATGTATATCAAATTGCGCTGTAGAATTATTTACTGGAAGAAATAATGATGGTGATGCAAGAGGAGATATTTATGTTAATAACCTAACTATAGAAAGGGGCTATTATGATCCAAAAACTAGTGAAATATGCTATTTAGATACACCATATAATCCAAGCTATTTTTATAAAGTGAATCCTTAGTCGCATAAAAATAAAGGGCTAAATATGGTTGGAACCCTTACTTGGACTACTGCTTTGGTTGGTGGACTTGGAGACGATAGGCCATACTCGTATGCATTAATAAAAGATTGCATTTTAAATTTTGATAGACTGTATAATAATGATGACTAGTCTGCTAATGATAGAAAAGAAAAATCGGGCAAGTTTATAATACAGAAAGCCTTCGCTTATATAAAATTATACGAATAGAGTGTTCAGCCATACGAGTTTATTATCAATAGACGTCACGATCCTGGCGATTGGTGGTTTGATACTGTTTAGAAAACAAACTATATATAGGACTTTTAGTTAGTTGACCAAATAAAATGGGATTAGGCATTCAAAAGAAACTTTAATAAAAATAATGACGAACAGATGTCATCAAAGGCCTACCCTAATTATGCAGTTTCTGCTGGTGGAGCACTATTTACAAATATGGTTACTGGTGGAATCTGCAATGATACTAATGGTAATATATTTAGCGCATTTGGTAATTATAGTGGCGCATTTAGGTTTGATAATACTGGTGATTATGGTAAGAAAAACGCATGTTTTGGAACTGGCGGAAAATGTTTACTACTGAGCTGCTAGTATAAAGAAAAGGGTACAGCCGGTGCGATTTCTTATTATTATCCAGAGAATGGCAATTATTACGATAGCTTAAAATAGGAAGATCCTTAGACAGATCATACAGAAATTGGTGAGATATTTAAGATAGTCAGACCAACTCTGCTTGGAACATATTTGACTAACCTTAGACAGCAAATAACACCTTATGGTGGATGCTCATTCGCAAATAGACTTACAAATGTATATTACGGAGATGGTAACTACTTCGAATCCACAAATGATTGGAATACGGTATTTGATGGAGATTGTCACGTAGAAACGTTTGAGTACACTTCTATGCATAAAGTGTATGGAGCATATAAGGGATCAAAGAGTTTGGATTTCCCTAATACTCATATGATAACATACTCTATACCAACAGAGTCAAACATATGGTGCAAATTCCAACACGGATGGACATTTAGCTCTAACGCAAGAGATAATTATGCATCCTTTATACAGTCTGAACCATGTGAAATAACAGAAGCTTACGTACAAAAGGAGCCTGAATATATTTATAACTCTGTATATAGCGTATAGAATACAAGTGTCCCACTTGCTGTGTACGATGATCTTAATCCACAAGATTATAATAAAGCCATAGATACAAGAGTATATTATTCTGATTTAAAACAGAATGACGAGATTATAGATAGTTGGTGTAAATTTAGAAGTTCTAACTTTATAGATGTCGATTAGGAGTATGGTCCTATAACTGATGTATGTACATTTAAGAATGTTCTTACATTTTTCCAGGAGCAATCATTTGGTGTACTCAGTGTTAATGATCGTAGTGTTGCTACAGATAATTCTGGACAAAACATAGTACTTGGAACTGGAGGTGTACTTGATAGATGCGACTATTATAGTAATACTTACGGAATGCATAAACAGCAATTCTGTGCAGTATGTACTACAGGCGGTATGTATTGGTTTGATAGTCATAATAATGTAATCTGCTTATTTGACGGATAGAGTGTAACATAGCTTTCAAAGCAAGGTAAAGTATAGAATATACTGAACAAGTATAAAAAGGACGATAACTTTAAAGTATTCTATAATAATAGATATAATGAAGTTGTGTTTAACGTCTTGAGCGATGATATGTAGATCGTGTACAATGAAATGCTTGGCAAGTTTACATCGACATTAACAATACCATTCGATGGAGCTATATAGTTCTTTAACGGAGAATATCTTGTAAAGAAAAACGACAATGTATGCGTATATTAGTACGACTACCTTGATGGATCACCTAAATCAACAACTCAGAAGTTGCTTTCAAGCTACGTTAAATATATTGTTGCTCAATAGCCGCTTGTTACAAAGGTGTTCGATAATCAAGAGATTGTTACATACGAAAACCTATAGTTATAGGACGTGATACACGATGAGGATGATTACTTCTCAAAGAATCATAAATACGTATGGTAGACAGAATCTTAGAAGATAGAATCCAATCTAGAAGAACAGATAACACTTAGAGAAAATAATCATAGATTTGCCATACCTAGGGCTGATGGATTATTTGGCAATAGAGCTAGAGGCAAGGTTATGATTTGTAGTATAGAAGATATTAAACCAAATCCAGCTATGGCAATACAATATATAATAACAAAATATAGATAGTCATGGAGCTAAAATAGAGAAAAAGAATAAACAATGTTCCAAAATTTAATGGGGGTACAGATCTAGCTGGTAGTATAAAAGGTATTGGTGGAGATATAACTGGTCTGAATACATACAAGTAGCAACTTACATCCGTTCCAACAAAAATAGAAGTAAACGGAATGAGAACTCCTGGAAAGTCATTACTTGGTTCTGGCGGAGGAGGAATAAGTGCTGGAGCTGTAACCGGAGCTGTTAATGGAACCATAGGAATGATAAATGGATATAATTCCATGCAGGACGCAGTAAAGGGAACAGACGAGCTTATGGCTTATTCTGGACAAAGAACAGATTAGGCATTCGGTGTAAACTATCAAGCGCAGAATGATATTAATAAGCAAAAAGCAATGAGCGATATATCCAAGTCTAATAGAGATGCAACATTAGGAATGGTTGGATCTGGAGCTGCTGCAGGAGCTGCTATAGGTTCCTGTTTCCCTGGACTTGGAACAGTCATAGGAGGAGCGGCTGGAGCTATAGTAGGATTGTTTGGAGGCTTGTTTGGAAGTAAAAAGGCTAGAGAAAGATAGCGTAGAAAGGTATTTAATGCGCAACAGTAGGTTAATCTTATTAATTAGGTTAATCAATCATCAGCTGCAACAGAAGGTCTTACATAGCAATATTATTTAGATAATGGTAACACGTATGATGATGTATTATACGCCAACCGAGGAAAAGATTTAATAAAACCAAGATATGTTAAAAGGAAATAAAGTATGGACACCTAATGGATATTAGAATGGTCCTGTAAATAGTTTAGTTGGTAAAGGGGAGTCCATTATAGATTATACTAATGGCACAGGAACTCTTGTAACCAAAGGAAAGGTTGGAGTTGATAATTAGCCTAGCTCTGTTAGCGTAAACGATAATAATGTTATAGCTGGTAATGATATAGACTGGAGTAATGGTATGAAGTTTTCTGATCAAGTAGCCCCATTAACAGCAAAGCTTTAGATGTATAACAACATTGAGAAAAGAGCCGGAAAGAAATCCGAACTTAGCTCTTTATCAAAATAGACGATGGAACTTTAGAAGAATCAGCTAAATCGCGCTAAAGCTCCTATTTTGTAGGCTATGAAGAACATTACAGATAGACAAGAGAGATAGCATTAGATCGAAGATTACGCTGCCTAGATTAAACATAATTGTGGAAAAGACAGATTTGATAACGGCAAAAGCTTATGGGATAAAACAAAGTAGACAATTTCTAGCTGGACGAAATCAGGTAAGGGAAAAGTATCTAATTCTACGCTTGATTTAGGCTACACGTTTCCTGCTCTACTTGAAACATAGATGCTTAATCATTGGCGTAGAGAAAACCCTGTAATGCCAAATATATATGCAGCTAATAGATATGCACCAATAGCCTTACAAACTATGGCTAGTAATAGAGTGTCAGCTAATCCAATTCTTGAAAAATTATATGCACAAGATAGATAGGCTGCTTATTAGCTCGCTAATTCTGGAGGCTATACAGGTGGTCAAAGATAGGCTAATAGAGTAGCTTTGGCTTTAGGTAATTAGAGAAATGTTGCTGATGCGCTCATGAATGTGCAGGAAAAGAATGCTGCATACAGAAACGCTTATGCTGAGATGGCTGCTAGACTTGGTGATAGTGACGCATAGAGATTACAGCAGTCTAACCAATATGGATGGGAGGCCTACAATAGAGCACATGGCGCTAAGACAAAGGGCATTGAAACGCACTTGTCTAATCTTGGTCTTATTGGTCAGAAATGGTTGTCACAGCGTATTAAAAATAAGCAGTACGGAGATATACTTGATATATATCAGTAGGATGTAGATAATAAGAAAGAAGCATTAAAAACGATATACGGTATAGGTGCAGATAATGCAAAGGGCACAGCGGCAAGCGGATCTACAAGCAAATCAAGCAATGCGTCTGGATCGCCTTCTATTAATTATAGAAACATATCTCCAGGTTGGACGCCTAGTCAGTATTAGTTGTTTTCTGGATCACCTAATGTACCAAATTAGGACACAGGAATAAACAGAGGTGTACTTGATTTGAAATATGGTGATTATTCTTTAAATAATTTAAAAGCACCATATGGAAAGTATTGGTACATAGATCCAGATAAAGTTGCCGATTCTGCAAAGTATACAAGAAATTGGGCAAAGTCAAAAGAATAGTATTAGAGAGGTGCTTTTGGTACACCGTATGAGAGAATTAATTTCTCTAGCGATTATACTGGCGGATTTGGTCCTAATGGATTATTCTTGCCAATATGGGCTGGAAGTACATTTGATTATAACCCATATAATATAACTAGCTTAAGATTGAGACAATGATAGGAATGTATGACGAACCAGTAGCAGTGCCTATAATCGACCTACTGGATAGCAGTATGATGTCGTAGTACATCAGTGCTGCAAGAGAACAATACAATTAGGCTATACAAGAATAGAAAGAGTTCGCTAAGGAATTCGGGGATCTGTATAGTCCTAGTGCTAATTTGAATAAAGCTTACTATGATTAGACAAAAGGTAGGATCAACGCTGGTCTTAATTACTTATATTAGAATGGCATTGATCCACTTAGATCTGCAGAAGGTAGAGCTTATATAGCTAAGATTATTAGAGAAACCCCTTATGATAAGATCTCTAAATGGAAATCTGACGCCGACAATATGAAGACATTTTAGAAAGCAGCCGCTTCTATGGTTGCTGAAGGGAAACTTACACAGGATTAGCTTGGTTGGCAAATGTAGAAGTATGGGTTAGATTATGATAAGTTTGACCCATATACTCAAAGTTGGAATACATTAGCTCCAACGAAGATGGATACGTTAGAAGATCTTACGAAAATTCCATACAGTGTACTTAAGCCTAGTAATCTTACATAGAAACAAGTTGAGGCTATGGGTTATAAGTATGACCCAAAGAATGATTACACCGGTATTACAGATTAGATGATTATGGATACGGCTGGTAAAGCAATACCATCTGTTATGTCTACAGCTGCAGGCGAATATTATTATGATAAAGCTAAATAGCAGTTACAGTAGGCTGGTGTAACTAATCCTACCGACGATTAGGTCAAATAGCAATTACAGGGTACCGTAGCACAACTTTGGGAAGGAAAGAAGAATATAGCATGGGATCCTAACAAATATTCTTTGCTTGATTATTAGAATGTACTTGCAGATAAACTTGATGCAAAGAAATCAGCTAGAGACCTCGCTAGTCAAAAAGCAATTATAGACTATAAATACGCAGATGACGTAAGGCGTGCAAACAATCCTGATATATAGAATTCATCAAGTTCATCTAGATCTGGCAAAGGTGGTAAGTCAAAGAATCTTTGGACAATATTTGACGTAGCGTATAATAAACCTGGTTAGTCTGCTGGGCTTGGTACTACAGACGACTATTAGAAAGAGGGCGTTGCTTTTTCTGACCCAGGAGTATAGGTAAGACGAGTTAAGAATAATGGTGAGTATTAGACGGTAGTAACATTTAAAATTGGTGACGCTCATCCTGTAAAACGAGGCGGATTTAAGTCTAATGGAACCACAACTCCACCTTGGAAGAAATCTATGAAAGGCAGACAAGTTAATGCTACGGTAATGGGTGGTCTTACATATAATGCAAAGACAGGAAAGTACTATGTAAGATGCAAACTTGATAATACTAGCGAATAGACAGACGAAACATTGCGTAAGTGGAGTGGTGTTACAGAATTCTGGCTCCCTGTTAATGAAACACATAAGGGTTCTCCGTCAAATACTGAGAACTAGCAATCACCAAATGACTAATAATTAAATTATGGCAAATTACAATTTACTTAAGTCCCCAGCAGAGGACTATTTTAGAGGATAGGCTAAAAGATTTGGTATAACACTGCCAAATCATCGCCAATCCGTTCCTAATAAAAGGACTTAGGCTAATGTACCAAGTTATATATCAAGGCAATCTGGTTCTAGATTAGAGTCTGATATAATGCCGCACGGAGATTGGTATAAGCCTAGTCAAAGATCTATTTAGAGATAGAAAGATGCTATAGCCGAATATGACTGGAATAAACATATTGACAGCTTGTACAAGAAACAATATCAGTCAAACAGACAAAAGATCGATGCTCAAGATGACTCGGAAGACATGCTTTCTGACGCAGATAAAGAGAAGCAAACATAGCTTGAGGAAGACAAGTTATTTGAAGACTTTAAAAAGACTGACATCTACAAAAATTCTGTTGGTTCTGACATTGGCGGTATAAACGAACTTGGAAAAGATAGTTTTCAATTCACGTTGTGGAAGATTGGCTAGAGAATTGGTTTGTTTTCAAATTAGTCTAGCGATCTTGGAATTGAAAGCACAAAGGGTAAAATCGCTTTAGCTTAGACAGACTAGGCAAAAGCTGATGCGTGGTCCAAAAGGGAGCGACTTAAGAGAGATCTTAAATCAAAGGAAGACCAATGGAATTACCTTAAAGCTAACCCTAAAGCTTAGGTTAAAGGAGATGTGTGGAAAGATACATATTTGCTTGGTAAAGAAATCTTATCAACATATGATTAGCTACAAAACAAAGATTTAAATGAGCTCGCTGATGCATACAAGGCTACATGGATGAAAGATCATACATCTATGTGGGAAGGGTTTCAGGCTGCTATGACTAAGGCATTTGCTGCCACAAATGATATGTTTGACGGCACAGGCAGATCTAAAGAGCAGATGGCTAGAGATTGGCTTGATAATTATAATAAATAGTTGTCAAATAGATTTGAAAAGGCTCATTAGGGAATGAGCTTGGATCAAAAAGAGATTGAAGCTAATCAATTTAAAGCTAAGCGTCAGCAAGACCTTAAGGATTATAAAGAAACTCTTGACGATTAGATGCGTAGAGCGTCTAAGTGGAAAAAGTTCTGGAATGTTAGCAAACATGCTGAGAATCTTGCAAATATACATGCTAATGATGATCTATTAACACCTGATTATTGGTTATGGAATTTGCCTCAACAGATGGGTTCTTCTTGGTCTTCTGATACAGGAAATATTGGCAACCTTATTACAACTGCTGGTACTGTTGGTTCTTTTGCTTTGGGTGCAGCTGGTCACCCAGAAGCTGGTTTTGCATTATATAATGCAGCTAATGCAGCGGCGCTTCCATTTAATCTGCAAGGTGCAGAAGATGAGAACTACGCTGAAATTGCTCAACGTTGGACATAGAACTATCAGTAGAATCTTAATAAATACGAAGCGTAGGAAGCATTCGGTAAAGCACAAGGTATTTCTGCGTCGTACAAAGATTTGCAAAAGTAGTCTGTAAAGTTTGCCATGCAGAATGGCATGTCTAAGAAAGACGCTGAGGCTAGATATGATTTAAGTACGCAACAAGGTAAGGAAAAAGTTCTTGGTGATTACCTAATGGGTGTTACAAAAAGTAACGACCCACGTTTATCTAAAGCTAAGCTCGGCACAACAAAAGGTCTTGAATAGCAATTCATGGTAGATAATGCTAGAACAATGGGTACAGAAGTTGTTCAAAACGTTATATCGTATGTATAGCCTGGTAATAGCCTTTCGAATCTATATAGGCAAGCCGTATATAAACTTCCAACAACTAAGCTTGGTGCTAAACTTGCTACAAGTAAAGTCGGTAGATTAGTAATAGGAACAGACTACGCTCTCGCCGGATTAAACGGTGCTGTTGAAAGCAAATTTGCACAGGCTGGACAGTATATTAATTCTCTTACAAGTTCGGCTGGTAAAACTGGTGCAAAGATTGGCTCCACAACAATGGATGTTCTTGGCGGCGGTGTTCTTGGACACTATGTTGGTGCTGGAGTTGGTGCCGCCGCAGGAGAAGTTGCTAGGGGAGTAAAGGGGCTTGCAAAAGAAGTCATGCCACAAGCTCTAAAAGATGCTGGAATAATGGCTGGAGAGGCCATTTCAAAAAAAGCTGAAGCTTTAGCCACAATGGTTGGCGCCAAAACATTAAAGAGGAAACTATTAAAAGCGGCAGTTAAAAATCCTAATACAATGACTGTTTTAAAGATGCTCAAAAAATACGGAATTAACACTGTTAGAAGTGGGTTAATAGATAGGGCGTCTGAGGGTAATGAAGAAATTGTACAGCAGTTGAATGCTAATGCTGCTGAAGAGTTTGCTAAGACATATGGGTACGGATCAGCTGACTTACTTAATCTTGCGTTCCAGGATATGGCTTATAGTAAATAGGTATCAGACTTCTATAAAGGTATGTTTGGTCTTGGTGAATCTGAGCTTTACAACGATATGGAGATGTTGTCAAACTGGCGAGGCGGTTTCGCTATGGGCGGCATGCATCCTATGGTAGCCATGAATATCTATCATGCTGTTAATGATATTAAAAATACTGTGCAAGTAAAAGATGCTATAATGCATAGCGCTCTTCTCGATAGGGAACAAGGAAAGATGAATAGAGCTAGTAATGCTGTTATTTCAGACTAGATCTCTAAAGGAAGGTATAATTAGTTGACTACAGAAATATAGCAGCTCAGAGAGGCTGATTTGAAGAGAGAGAGGCCACGTTTTGGTGAACAGTATTGGAATGATTTGCAGTCTAATGTGGAGCGTATTTCTTCTCTTGTAAACAACAAACAAATTGAATAGCAGTATCGTCTTAAAGGTATCAGTAAAGGTACAGAACAATACAATGTAGCTATAGCTGATAGAGCTAACATCGAGCAATAGTTAACTGCTAACAGAAAAGCTTAGTAGGAAGCTGAGGTTAGGCTTCAGTAGATTTACGGACAGCAAGGTTATCAAAATCAGGTAGAACAGGCTGTAAATAGATGGGAGTAGTCAAGAGACCCTATGCTGACTGCTATAAATGTAGCTACAGCAAAGACTAAGGCTATTGAGTCTTATGTTAACAGAAAGGTAGAGGAATACAAGAAGTCTCTTGATACAGCAGCTTTGCCTCAAGAGGAAGTAGAAAAATCTGTAGCAGAATACAAAGAATCTATCAAAGACGAAGCAAACGAATATGGTGAAAGATTTGTAGAAAACTCTCAGAAAGAAGAGCACGATAGGCATATAAATAACTTCCAGAGAATTTCTGAAGCCCATAATAGAATGAAGGCCTTACTTACACTTAAGGCTAAGATGAATTCTATTGATGACGTATTTAAGTTTGCTCACGATAAGCTTGGTCTAAAGACAATTAGACCTGACGCTAAATTATTGTCGGCCAATATAGATAAATAGATTGCTCGTGCGAAGCAAAGCTTAGCTAAAGCTTATAAGAATTTCGATGAGAAATCTACCGATGAATAGACTTTACAATTCTTAAATAACTTTAGCGAATCTGTTGGTTTTAATGATAATGAGATCCATGAGCTTGAATAGGCTAGAGCTATGTACATAGCTAATGAATCCTTACTTAATTCTACATTATCAATTCATACAGAAGGCGTTACACGTGATGACAATGGAAATCTCGAGTACAATCCAGATGAGGTTAGATACCAAAGAAAGCAGGCTGAGTTAAAGTAGAAGCTCGGTGATAAATACAAGACAGAAGAGCATACTAGAGCTGCTGCTAAAGATGGTTCTAAGAGTAAGCTTAATGAGCGTATCACAAAGATTATAGACGCAAATAAGCAGAATGAAAATATAGACTGGATGTTGTCTGATATATATTCTGGTGATGCAGTAACAAAGCTTACAGAGGATTACTAGAATGATATGCTTAAAGCTGCCGAAGAAGATGTAAAGGATATTAACGAATAGGCTAAGCAAGCTGTAGATCCTACAGAAACATAGCAGAATCGTACAGCTACTACAGAAGAGCTTTAGAAGCATGCAGAAGAATATAAGCGTCGTAGAGATAAGGCTAGATAGCATTATAGAAAGAAGCGTAAAGCTAGAAGAAATAAAGCAAGGGTATCATTCTTACTTGGATTTGATGAACTTGCAATGTAGTCATTTGATGGCCTTATGGAAAACGCAAAGGTTGGTTTCTATAAGTTCGAATAGCTTTACAATGATATAAAAACTATTCTTCAAGAAGAGACTGGCTAGGATGGTGGTTCTTCGGTATTAGCTTTAGCAAAGGCTATGTATATTCGTCATTATCTTACATCTACACGTAAAGAAAAGGAGAACATGAATACTCCTATGGACGTGCAATCTTATGGAGCGCAAGTTGCTACACATACTTCATAGAATGTTGCATTTGATGGATATAAAAAAGCTCTTGAGAAACAACAGAAAAGAACGCTGCTTAATAGTTTTCATGCCTCTATAGCTTATGATGACAATAATAACTTAAATGTATTTGTTAATCCATAGGAAATAGATAGGCTTAAGTCTGAGGTTAATTATGAAGAAATATCAAGCAATATTATAAATCAAGACAAAGATGACATTATTGCATACCTTTTTAATAATAGCGAAAGGTTCAATAACACAGATTTCACTGATATTATAAACGAAATATTTAAGTAGACAAATAAGGACGAACTATTACAAGGGTTAGTTTATTATTTAGCATCAATAGATGGATCTAGATTTAGATCGTAGTCTTTATATGACTCAGATGTTATAAGATCACTTGTTCAAGAGATAATGCTCGGAGTTAACATGGATGATTCTGTATCTAATTTTGAAGGAATGGATGGAATTGGTACAGTTGTAGAATACATTTCTTCAATTCGTGATAGAATGTTAAATAGTGGAGAGTATAAAGTACTTGATACAGACATACCAGTATACGGATTTGACGCAGACGGAAACGGAATTTAGTCGTAGGCAGATATAGTGTTAGTTAGCAATGATGGATAGATAATGCTTATTGACGTAAAAAGCTCGTATTCTTCTTAGATGGAATAGAAAATGAAGTCTGGCACATTGGCTTATCATAGCGATAAAACTATGATGCAAAAAGAACAAGAGCATATGCGCGATATCAATATCGCTTTATATGATTTGTTTGGAGCTAATGTTTTAGGAACGTATGTATTCCCATTTGTTATAGACAGAAGAAATAATTTTATTCAAGCTGATAAAATATTCCAGATAGAAGCATTGGACTTTAATAAACCAGTAACGCCTTATTACAATAAATCTAATAAAGATATATCTAATGAAACTGTTAAGCCTTTACAGGATCAAGTAAATGATCTTATATCAGATTTACAAAGTATATATGATAGCATTACTGAAGCTGGTGGCGAACATAAAACTGTACCATATTATGATATATTTAAAGAAGGCTCAAATAAGGACGAATTATTGCTTCAGATAAGAGATCTTTACTCAGCTATAGAATCTATCCAGAGCTTAAAAGAAGACGCTCAGATGCGCTTAAATTAGCTACTGTAGCCTAAATAGCATGAGAATACTGTACCTGAATTCTACCCAGAAGATGCGTTTGATCACGTTATTGTAGATGATCAGTATTAGGCAGGCTTAGATACTGTACACGAGATTTGTAAAAAGCTTGATACGCTGTTAAGCTCTATTACAAACCTTAATATTACAACATCTGACGAACGAGCTCAGGTTAATGAACTTATCTATTCTATATATGACGCCTAGACTGCACTTGACCAATTCTATGGCAGTGATCAGTTTAAAGTTGGTGATACTCTTCCGGAGCAAAAACTTATAACAGCTGCTATTAACAAGCTCGTTAGCAATAGGATGATGTACGGAGATGCCGCAAACAAGGCTTTGCAAATGTGGTAGACTCAATTTGCATCTAATATTGGCAATCCTAGCTTTACTTATTTCAACAAGATCAAGTCATTTCTTGCTACATTTGATGGCGAATTTATGAATAGTCTTGTTGGTAATAAGAGCTTACAGAGATTCTGGAGTACGGTCATAAATAATTAGCTTAAATTCCTGGCTGATAATGCAAAGAACGTACAGAAAACTAATACGGCTCTTGATAATGCGCTTACTGATACTATTTATGATGCAGAAGACTTCATTAGAGAATATAACCAGAGATTCCCTGTAGATCCAAATGTTGACGATATACTTGATACAAACAGCGCATAGAGTATCAATATGATCGACGATCAATGGAGAGAGCTATATAGTGACACTACTAAACATTTTCCTGCATTTAGAGCTAAACTTGACCCACATTACTTCTCTATAGCGCTTGATCCACATTTGATTTACCCAGACTCTTCTGGAAAATCTGGTAATGCTGAGCTTGTATGGAGAAACAATGAAGTTCAGCTTAAGCTTACAGATTCTAAAGGCAGAACAATCTTTATGACATTCGACCAGGGTAATGACGCTGGTCCTAGAGGCGTAGATCCAATATACTTTGCTAGAAAGAAGGCTGCGGACGCCGTATTTGTACAGAAAGTTAAATACATGCTTGACTTTATGAAAACGCATCCAGGATACCATATAAGCATGAAATTAAGCCGTTCTAAGGGCTCAATTAAGAATGGTAGTGAATTATAGCCTGTAAGTAAATTCTTGTTCGCAGGAACGCTTAATTAGCATGATTTGTACAATATTACATGTGACGCTGGTAACAGAATAGGTTTTCTTAAAGCTACACAAAATGTAAACACTGGAGATGTAACGAAGATGGTATATGGTGGTCCAGAATTATCAACTTTAATCAGTGGATTTGATCTTGAATATGTAAAACGTACAGCTATAACACAATCTGGTAATATAGTATACTTCTACGATACTGGTCAGACTGAGAAGGCGGTAGATAACAGATGTATTGGTACGCCGTTAATATAGCCTAAGTTTACGTCTGGTCAAGGTGGTTAGGCCAATAAGATTGCAGACCTTATATGGTATAAATGTTATCAAGGTTTAAACGAATATCAAGGATACTCTATAGACGATCTACTTAAATAGGTTCTTTATATTAAGGCTGACAATAAAGTATTAAACGAGAAATATAACTCAATAGAAGGTCTTGTTACATTAGATCCTGCTAATAAGAGTGTTATTATAGGCAATGTTATTTACCCTACATAGAACCCTAGTGTAGACTATGCTAATATCTATAATGCGTTGTGTAATATGTATATGACAAAAGACGCTGCATTTGTTCAGTAGAACATGCAACAGTATATATAGTCATCACATAATAGTGTATTAGCTAAGCTTAACGCACAATATACATCAGACCCTAATCTTGATAAAGTGGAACTCCCAAATGGTCTTACGTTTACAAGAGAAGACTTTACTCACGACGGTAAGGGCACAACTGGTCTTGGTTATATGTTGCGTAACGGTTATTTGATGTCGTATGCAGCTAAGTTAGAGCCACCTACAGTATATGTAGACAACGTGGAGCTTGTGCAAGATAATCCGGACGAAAGTGCTCAGCAAGTATCTAAAACAGTTGCTAAACAAGATATTCAATAGCAACAAAAGTAGGCCGAAGATACATTTATGTCTTTGTTCTATGAACAAGATTTAAGTGAGTTTGATGGACAGAAAGAAAAACCTTCGTTTGCTAACGCCGTTGATGAGTGGGTTAGAAAAACCACTGGCATTACTCCGCAATGGGTTGAAAACGAGAGATTATCTGACGTTGCCTACAAAAAGAATAGTGCAGTACTTGCTAAATGTACAGACGCTGTTATCCAAATGTCTAATTCTGTTCCTTACACTATTGGATTCCATGAAGGATTCCATAGAGCATTAGAGCTACTTGTAGAGCCATCTATTAGAGAACAGATGTATTCAGCATACAGAAAAGCTCATCCAGAAGCTGCTACAGAAAGAGATGTAGCTGAGGGATTGGCTGATTTATTCGTCGATTATATGCTCGGCACAAAAGATGCTAACGCCATAAAGAAACAAGGCTGGATTAAGAGAAATATAAAGAAGGTAGCTAACAGATTAAGTATCTTATGGCACTATAGAAACAACGCTAAAACAGTTCTTACTTTATTCAATGATATTAAGTCTGGAAAATATGCAGATAAACAGGTAAGTAAAGAACAGCAGAATAGATTTAAAAAGTTATTCGGTGAAGACTTGCATTATGAAATAAATGGTCGCAAATTCGATCATATAGGCTCTGCTGCTGAGAAAGAACATATGGCTAGAGCACTTGGATATATTATAGTAAAGTCTGCCAAAGATTCTACTGATATATATGATGCTGTACACAACTCTTCGGAGCTTCCTATTAAATATATACCAATGAGGGTTATAAACAACCTTATTGGTGAGCCTGGTTCCGTCAAGCCTATTCTGAATGGATAGTATATGTCTATGGATTCGGTTACTCCTACATAGCAAGCATTTAGAGAAGTGTTTTACGCGGAATTAAATGATAAAGGTGACGTTGTATTCCCTAACTTCTCAGCTATATCAAAAGAAGTACAGAAATATCTTACCGAAATAATGGATGCCTATGACGGCAAATATCAGCATGATGACGATTCTGAGACAAGTGACTAGGAAGAGAATGATTATGGAAAGTCTATCGAAAGATATGATAAGTCTGCATTCGAGTTCAATAAACTTGATTCTGTAAGCAAACCAGTGAAGATGTTCTTTGCTACAATACCTTACTACAAGTTTAATGATAATGGTAAACTTACACTTGATACATCTAAGAACATATATGGTATTCCTACATTTATGCCTATTAAGTAGGTATTTAATGTAATCGTCAGCAAGTTACATGATGTTAAAACGCCTTTGGACTTATTAAATAGGCTGCAAGAGCTATCTACATAGAACCCTATGTATATGGCAATCTATTAGAAGTATAATGATCTATACAATTCCATCTATACATTCAACGACGATAATTAGCTTGAAAAGATAGACTTCGATAAAGAAGCGTTTATGATACAAATCTTTACAGCTATCAAGGGTCACGAGCATAACTTTATTATTGGCAGGTCTATTCGCAATAAGAATGGAGGTGTAGAAGTTAAAATATCTGATGCAAACTTCGATAGAGACGCCAGAATGTACCCTAAGCTTTGGAACTCATTCTTATCTTCTGGCCAATCTGGCTTATTGTAGAGATCAGTTGGGCAGAATGGACAGCTACTTCTTTCTACAAAGTATAACACAAAGAATACTTAGGTAGACATGCCTACAACTGTAGCAAGAAATGCATTTAGATTTATATCTTAGTTCTTCTCTGATTTACAATCGTAGATACTAAATGACTCTGCTAGCGAATTTAAGATAAACGGAAGAATTAGAAGTGCAGCATCTAATAGTGATATCGAAGTACTTAAGGATGATATATGTAAAGAATTTAATATGCTTGGTATAAACTTTACCAAAGAAATGCTTGATCATATGTTATCAACAAAGTATAACGGCGTTGGCAGAGAAGCTCTTAAGAAGTGGATTGTTTCTACAGGCGTATCTAATATTAATAGCTTTATTGATGCTGTTGGCAAGGTTGTACAAACTAATGGCTATACAACATAGAAGGCTATAGACGAGGTATTTAAGACTGGTTTTGTTAGCGAATTAGGTAACTGGGCTGGAGCCTATATGAAGATTACTACAGACAAGATGTCTAATGGTATGGATGGCACTAAGCTGTATAACGAGTCGCAGAACAATAGTATTAGCAATACTACAGAGAATCTTAATAGCCACGATAAGAATAATATGGTAGTAAGGACTATTTTACAGTCTAGCTATAACATTATGAATAATAATGGTGTAAATATGGGTTCTATTGTTGCTAAACAGTTGTAGAACGGAGAAGATTTCAATATTAGTATTTATACTCCTATTGGCTTTAAGTCTGATAACCGCGGTGATAATGGTTCTAAATATAGTAATCTTGCTGAAGCTGAAGATTATATTAATAAGTTCGCAATGCTTTAGAACGGATACTGTATATTCCCAACACTTGCCGATAAAGGTACATATATGGTTCTTGGTGGTATAAATATCCCAGGAATGGAGTTTGGATAGTCAGACAATGGCGCTTATACTGTATCTGGTGCTCCGAAGATGGTATTCTTAGATAGCACACACTATTACTTACAGCCTAACCAATCTGTATTAAACCAGTTTATCGACTATGCTTATACAGAACGTGAAGCTATACTTGATTGTAGAGAACAGCTTGGCTTACCTGTAGATAATCCTAAAGGCTTACCTGTACTTAATGATGAAGATAAGATAATGAATTATCACATCGGCAATAAAGGAAAATAGCCTGGTGGTATTCAGTTTAAATCACTTACAACACTTAGAGTGTATGAAGATGGACAGATTAAACGTTACGAAATAAGTAAGATGTCTCCTGACGAATAGCTTAAAACTCTTAATGAGCAATTCTTCGACAAGTCTAGAGAAGAGCAAGAACAGATAATGTCGTTAACTCTTTAGGAACAATATGAGAACGAAGTAGATAAAGCTGTTAGTCTTGGTATTGTCTCAAAGGACGAAAAGCTTGGTTATCTTGGGCTTAATAATATTAACCTTAATTAGAGCCAAATAGACGCCGTAGAACGCACTTTGTACGCTCAGATGTATAAAGATCTCACAGAGAAAGGAATAACGCCTAATACGCAAAATTTGCAGCGTACAGCACATAGTATGGCTATTACTGCTATCTTGCAAGACGCAACGAATAGAGCCATTATTTCATCTGAGGAAAGTTTGAGATTATACATCGGTAATCCTGGGTTCTTTAAGAATGTAGAAGATATCCAAAAACGTATCGGTGGTCTCGTATCTACTGGTGATGACAACGTTCCATCTTTACCAAATTATGACGGATCAGATGGTGAGCTTTATAGATGCGCTGAAATATCAGACTATGAGGTAGCTTCAAATGCTGATATTATGAGCGAACTTCAAGAGAAGATGCGCGATGGCGAACTTAGGGAAATTTATGGAAACCGTTATGGATTTAAAGGTGTTGATGATTTAGATATCGGCGCAGTAAGATCTAGACTTGTAGATGACTTTGGTGAAGATGCTGTTAAGAAAATAGAAACAAGAGCTAATAACTTCTATGAAGCCTATACAAGCGGTATAAATGTAGCTGATGGTGCTTCGTATATTACCGCTGATATGTGCAAGAGAATGCTTAGAGCCAGAGGAGCGCTGACAAACGACGTAGCTAAGGCTATTAACATTCTCGAAAGCTCTAATAAATACTCTTGGATGGATCAGAAAGATGCATATAAGCTTATATACGAAAAAGTAAATCTTGTTACCACTAAGTATACGGCATACGGATTTAGAGACCACACAACAAACGGCAAGAAAGTTTCTAACTTATCTGTACCATACTATAACAAGTTTGCGTTGTTCCCTATATTTGATTGTATAGCTACAGGTAAACTTAAGAATGTGTATGATAAGATGAAAGAAAATAAAGTTGACAATCTTCTTATGACATCTGCCGTAAAGGTTGGCTTACAGGGTCATTCTGAGTTCGATGGCGAGACTATTAGCAAGCCGTTGAACGTTTATACGCAGAGACTCTCTGCACTCCGTAGACAGCTTAATACAGACCCAGAGGAAGGTGATGTTGTAGCAGCTGGTACACAGATGATTAAGGTTTGTTTATCTAGTTTGCGACTCGATAGAACGTATGGCGATATGACTGGCGAACAGCTTAGAGATAAGCTTATGGGTTCTATTAACAAACTTTCTAAACTTGGTGTAGATAAGTTTAAAGACAGATTCTATTCCAATGGTGTTATAGACCAAAAGAAGCTTAGCGAATATCTTATAGAACAACTTGGTACAAGAAATGCTAATAAGAACCTTATAGACGCTCTTACATATAATCCACAGACTGGCTCAATGAATGCACCTATTGCATCTACTGCTGATGCTAGCTGGATGGAGTCTATGCTTATATCTGCGGCTAATAAGGATATTATTGACATCATGACTCCTGGTAGTTCATTTATTTAGAGATCTGTATTTGCTATCGAAGGAAAGAATGGAGAAGGCGGTATACAAGGATAGGAGATCTATAATGGTAAAAGATTGTAGATGATAAACGAAGAGGGCTCTATGGATGCTGTAATATCTATTGATTACTTCTAGGACATACTTCCAAAGAACTTGTCTTACAATAAAGCTAGACAATGGCTTTTAGATCACAATATAATTGGAGAAAAGGCTACGTCTAATACTATCGGTTATCGTATTCCTACACAGGCTCAGTCATCTATACATGCTTTACGTTTTGTAGATGTTGTACCTGCTGTTAAATCTACAGTAATACTTCCAACTGAGTTTACCAAGATTACTGGTTCAGACTTTGATATAGACCACCTTTATTTGGCACGTTACAATGTTAACAAAGATGGTAAATATGAATTTGATCCAGAAAGTGCAGAAGGATTATAGAATAGCATTATAGAAAGTATTCTTACAGTACTTAAGGATAAAAAATCACTTAATATTTTGTATAAGTCTATTGATAATGATACCGAACTTGTAACAAGTATAGCCGACGAAATTCCAGAACAAGGTAATACAAAGAGTGTAGCATACAACTTTGGCACATTACACGAATAGGTTACTCGTAAGAACGACTACATTACAGGTAAGACTGGTATTGGTCCATTTGCATTGAATGTAACAAACCATATTCTTACAACATTGTATGGCGTTAAATTTAAAGAGTCTAGCTTTACGAATATAACAGGCATCACTGGTTTTGATTAGATTCTAGACGAAGATAACAATTAGATTTCATCTTGGTTGTCAGCGTTTATTAATGCACACGTAGATATTGTGAAAGATCCATATATTTCTAAGCTTAATGTAAATGGGTTTACATATAATATGATCAACTTGCTTGCTAGAAATGGTAAAGGAAAACAAGGACTTTACTTCTTATGTCAGCCTATAATTAGAGAGATGGCTAAAGCTGATATAGATGCTAAATCTCAGTTTACTAGAGATCCTAAGATATTTAGATCAGCGTTTGAAATGAGAGATAAGAGGCTTGCCGAAATATTTCCTAGTGTTACTGGTAAAGCGATAGACGATTAGTATATTAAAGACGCTACAGAACCAAATAAATCTAAAGGCGAACCAGCTAGACGAGCAGAGATAGTAAACTCTGTACTCAATAATATGGATATGCTTTAGAAGATAGCCAAGAATCCGGACTTAGTCTATGCTTAGACCGAAGAAGGAGAAAGAGCTAGAGCTTTCTAGGTTAATTGCTACATAGCATGGAAGTGTCTTGAAAAGTATTCTAATGCATTAAATAGTTTGGTGCAGTATACTAAGATCGATACTCGTAAGCAAGGTAAGAATTTCCTTGAAATGCAAGCTTATCTTAGAGGTTATGAGAATCTTACAAACCCAGAAACTGATTAGCTGTTTGATATGGATTCTATCAACAACCTTATACATGGTACTTGGATTGAGCAAAAAACAAGAGACGCTATTCAAGAGCCTATGAGAGTTATGGCTGGACAATCATTCTAGGGTACACCTTAGTTTATGGAGCAGCTTATAAATTTGTCCGATGACTTTAAGTATAAGACAAACGATAGGGAGTCCGATTTACTTAGAAATGCTAAGACCATGAAGAAAATATCGTAGGCTGCTAGTAGTTAGATTAAGGCTAGATACGCTGTTAGATTAGCTAAATCTTTAGGTATTGATGTTAAGGGTTTGTTCGATGGTAATGCTACAATATTTGATAGACTTAACTCTATATAGGCTTGTATACAGAGAGACGCATATGGCTTAGGTAGATTAAAGGATAATTACCTATTATCACATCTCGCTCCATATATTTAGGATTAGGATGTTTTCGTAAACGGAAAACTTACAAATAAGCCTAAGTTTATAAGCGTTATTAATAGTATGGATGAAAGCAAAATGTCTGCTGACATGTTTATAGAGTCTTGGGAGGAGCTTCTTAATGATCCTTAGGCTAATGTTAGAAGATTTGCAAATGATCTTATATTGTATGCCATGCTTACATCTGGTGATACAAAGGGCTTTAACAAAATAGCTAAATACATTCCTATGAGTTGGCTTGAAGCTAGACATGATGAGAGTACAGTACCATTCTCTGATTATATTAGAGAACAACTTGAAGCTCCGGAAATTGATCATGACCTTATAGCTTAGAACAACTATATGGATAGCGATTTAGTAAGCAGGGCTACATTTAAAGATTACCATTACGCTTTCAATGCTTAGTACTCTCCTGCTGTAATAATTAGCAAGGATTCTCACGAACACGACGCTTTGTATATATCAGTGCGAAATGACGGAGCAGTATATAGCGATCCAGCGTCATACACATTGTATAAAAAGGTTGGAGAAGCTATGATTAATGGATCCAAACGTGCTGTATATGCGTTATTACCTAAGAGAGGCTGGTCAGATAGAGATGGTCTTAATATCTACGAAGCTGGTGATATTAACCTAAATATAAATGGAATTCCTATGAGTCAAGAAGTTATTGAAAACCAACTTAGTAAACTTATGGCTTATCTTAGTCAGATGAGGCCAAATATTACTGACGAGCAGCGCAATAACTGGATGTCATGGTTCAATTAGATGTACTATAATGCTAATTCAGAATATCCTACAATATCACAGGCCGTAGAACAACAAAGTACGCAAAGTGTTAATAATATTAATCTTGATGGCAAGGGTCCTTCTGGATAGACTGTGTATATAAGCAAATAGTTATTCTATAAAGGCTAGCCTCAACAACACCCAAATGTACAGTACGTATTCACAGATAACGCTTAGGCTTATGCTAAGGCGCAAGGCTTGTCTATGCAAGGTTTCGCTAATTAGAACCCAGTATTAAATGTAAGTTCTGGTGCGACTGGTACAAATCAAGCTTGTATTAGAACTGGTAGTGATGGAAAGATTACACCTAATGCATTTGGTCTTGTAGTAAAGGCTAATCAGCAAGATGCTTCTGGTAAATGGTTGTCAAAAGATGGATGCTTCTAGGATAACCAAGGTGATATAATGGCATTTAAATCATGGGTTAACCATATGTTTGCAAGAATAGATAATAGTAAACCAATTGTATTCCCATCCGCTATAGCTCTCGGTAAAGCAGCATTACCTAGAGAGGCTGCAGAATGGCTTGGTTTGCAATTACTTTCTAGATTTAACATAAAATCAACAGTTTAGGAAAATACAAGAGCTGGTTATACTGGCTACGGATTATCTATAGAGGGCGTTGTAGATGATAATTACGCTAATACGCTAATTAAAGAAGAACAGCAGAAGCAGGCTTTAGCATAGATTAATCTTACTAAAGAAGATATAGAAGAAGCTGAAAGAATTAGAAAACATTGCAAAGGAGGTAAATAATGAAAGAAATATGTCCTAATTTACATAATAAACAAGTAGCCAAGGAATTTGGTGAATTAAAAGATTTGTTCGGTGAGGATACTGCGTATTTACTCTGGAGCAAAAATAATGGATATAGTATAGATAAGGCGCCAAATGGCGCCGACTCTATATTATTTGGAGAGCTGTTACATGTTGCAAACGGCGACAGAACACAAGCACTTATACTCAAAGCAAAAGTATATTCAAATGAATTTTTTGATTGGTTTGGAGACTGGACTTCAGAAGATAGAAGATTTAAAAACGCCAATATAATTTGGGGTCATCCTGGTACAGGTAAAACATATATGTTTGAACATGGTGCAAAAAATATTATCGATTTTGATTCTGAATACAAAAGTAAGATAGGTAATTTAAAAGAACGAGAGTATCTTAAAAAGAAAATAGGTAAATCTGAATACAATAAAAAACTTGATGAATTATTTGATTAGGCTAAATAGGAAGCTTTAAAATCTGGCAAGAAACTACTTGTCAGTGATATGCATTTTCTTAAAAACAGAAGCAAAGATTTAGACATTGTAACAAATATATCTGATTAGGAATTTATACAAAGAAGTCATTAGAGGGGCGAGCATAATGAGGCTGATAAAATGGAATGGAAAAATTCCATTAATTAGGCTATGAAAAATATTCCAGAATCAAAAGTATTAAATACAACAGGATATATATCTGATTTATTTGCAAGATCTAATGTGTCTAAAGTTATAGATAAAAATGGCGAGCCACAAGTTACGTATCATACAGTAAATGGTAGATATGATCCTAATTTCAAGAAGTTTAATACAAATATAGAAGGAAAGCAAACAGCTATTTATCATACAGATTCATATTAGATGAGTGCGTCGTACAACCCATTAACGCATGAAATTGAAGAAGGAAACAGACTTGGTTATTATTATAGAGACGATAATCTAAATTATGTAAAAGTTGACTACTTAAATATAAAGAATCCAAAGATTATCGATGCAGAAGGTAGATAGTGGAATCAGTTGGAATACTATGGAGATTTACAATAGTATAAATAGGCGCAAAAAAAATACGAAGACGCATTAGAGTAGATTGCAATACTTGCGTATGGAGACAACAGAATAGATAATTCTATGTCAGACTTGTATCAAAAGTTAAATAATATTACATTACTTAATAGTGATAGAGCAAATGCCATTTTAAAAAGAGTGTATGATCTTACTAAAATAAAACTTAATATAGATGATTTTCAAACTATGATTAGTGGTGATTCCACAAGAACTTTAGAAAGATTTTTAGGTAGATATGATGGCGTTATAATAAACAATGTTCTAGATTATGGTATTTACGATGAATACGAAGAACCGCATACAGTATACGAATGTATTGACAACTCTCAGGTAAAATCTGTGTTTAATAATGGGCAATTTGCTAATCCTGATGATATGTACACATCTCCTCAAGGAGAATCAAATATGGGGGCATCTTCTAGATTATCAAATATTCCAAGCAAAGGAGATATATCTATATTGTAGCAGTATTTAAAATCTCATAGAAGCGGCATATCTAGTACAGCTTTAAAACTCGTTATGGCTGCCGTAAATAGATACTTCGATGACAAATAGACTGGAATTACATACGAAATAGTAGATAATCTCCCTGGAGGTGAAGCTGCTCATTATGACAGAGTTGATAAAGTTATTCGTATAAATAAAAATGCTAGATTTAGAAACGAAAGTAAGTCGCAGACGCCTGAAGTGTAGACAATTGTTCATGAAATGCTACATGCTGTAACAGAACATGCTATACATAATGATTCTAGGGTAAGAAAATCATTTACAGATCTATACTAGAAAACAAAGAAAGCTCTTGGAAAAGATGCGTAGGACTACGGTTTGAGCGACGTGTATGAATTTGTGGCAGAACTGAGCAATGCACAATTTGTAGAAAAATTAAAGTCTATACAATATAATCGCAAACAAACATTGTTTGAAAAGATTAAACAAGCTATAAAGAAAATATATTCTTAGATATTTACAAGTTATAAAGACTTTATTGGTTCAGATAATGTGTACGAAGCAGCTGTTAATGATTTATTTACAGTTATGTCTCACAACGAATAGAAAGAAGACAATGTAACTGATAAAGAAGATAAAGATAGATTGGCTTCAATACAAGCTTCTGAAGATAAGGTTAATCAGATACATCATAGAATAACTGAGCTTTTCCAGGGATTGTACAAGGATTATAAAAAATAGCTTAATAAGGGCGCTAATAGACAGCGCAGAGAAGACCAAGTATGGTCTACAATATAGGAACTTAAGTCGCAAGAAAAGAAAGAATCTTCAAGAATAGCTATACAATCTGCTTTAAAAACTATCGGTGTATTTGCTCGCGATCCTATTGATAATACTATTTTACAGGCTCGTAGAGATACTATTTTAGGCTTCTTGTAGGAATGTTAGAAGAATAATTTCGATAGTCTTACAGCTGAACAAATACACGATATGAAGTCTAATATTATAGACTTCTACAACGATCTTGTCAAAACATTGTCTGACAACTAGATGGATCTCGATGCTAGAGACCAAGCTGATGTCGATACACTTAATGCTACGGTAAGATAGATTAATCAATTATGGAAAGATGCTGCACAAATTGTAGCAGATAAAATAGTTGACGAAAATGTAGACAAATACATTAATGAGTCCGAAGAAGAGAGAAATAAAATAAAGACTGTAGCTAAAGACTGGCTCCATAAGAATGATATGTATGGAGACGAATCTAAACTTACATTATTCTTTAATTACTCTAGATAGAACAGCCCAATTATTCGTCAAGCATTCTAGATGATACAAGACGCAGATCAATAGACTAGAAAAGAATCTCTTCCTATTATGTAGTAGATAGCAAGAGCTTTTGATAAAGCTAATTCTATTATAGATGATCTTACTCCAGGAAACTGGTAGACAATGTTAATGGAGAGATATACAGACGGTCCTAAGAAAGGAGAGTTTACAGGCTTGTTTAGATCTGCTGTTAATAGAGGTCAGTTTAAGCAAGACTAGGAAAACTTCAAAGAGAAGCTTAACAAAGAATGGCAAGACAAATATGGTTACTTCTACTATAAGGATCCTATTACCGGTGAAACTTTAAGAAGTGATACAGAGTCATCTGTAGAAGAAGAACAGTGGATTGGAGACTAGGAACCAAACTATGTAACATATCAAAGAAAGTACGAAGAATGGCTATGTGATCACGCACACAGAAGATATTCTAAGACATACTTTATGGAGCGCCTTAGTAAACCTTATGATCCGAAGACTAGAACTGGTCACGGCTTATCTCCAAGAACGCTTTCTAGACAGCAGTATATACAAGATCAACTTAATTATCTATTATAGAAATGTTCAGATAAGCAGACTGGTTTATCCTATCCAGAAAAACTTAATCCACATGATTATCAGAAACTGTAGATGTGGAAGGATGCTCTACAAGACCTAGGTAATCCATTTGACCAAGAAGGTAATCTCAAAGAAGGGGATGAGTTACAAACTGCTCTTGAGATACAGTCTTGGAATAACTGGTTAGCTAAACAAACAGACTATTCTACAGATTTTGATGAGTTTGATAAAGAATACCAGAATATAGTAGATTAGATTAAATCTGGAGAAAAGACTACGCAGGATCTGTATAAGTTTATTGATGCCAATTCAGAATATGGTATAAACCCAGAATATCTCGAATACATCTTTGGTAAAAATAAGTCTGCTAAAGAAAGTCTATAGAGAATGTTCTAGAATTCAATGAAGAGGCTCATTAAAACAAAGAATGGCTTCGTTAAAGATTTTAGTAATGTAATCTTCTCTGAACAATCTGATGGTACAGTAAAAATACCAGATATGTGGTTCTATTCAAGATCTGCTGATATTAAAAATAATGAAGAGAATAATGCTACTGGTATAGACCCAGAAGAATTTAGAGATGCTTTTGATATTAGAGAGGTTCCTTATACAGACCCATCTGGAATGCAATTAGCTAAAGATGGCGTAACAAAATTTGATCCACGCAACAATCCAAATGGCGTAGAGCCTATGTCTTGGTTTGAGTATATACTTAAACAATATACAGATGCTGCTCTTGATGGCAGAATGCCTAGGTATGTATCTCTTGATGGTAAAATAGCAATAGATTTCTCTACACTTGGTGGTAATAGATAGTCAGTAGAGAAATGGATAGCAGAGAATATTCTTATGTATACAAAGACATGGGAAGGTAAGGATGGTTCCATGAAGTCTAAGCAAGTACCTCTTACAATATTCTCTCAAATAATTCCGAAGAGGGCTACATTTGGCAATAATTAGCCTACATCTAGATATATACCTAAAGGTCGTTTTACAACAAAGAAAGGATCATCTACATCTTCTATATACGACGATAAGTTCTATGATGGTGACAGAAGTGGATTGCAGCCAGACTTCGATAAGTATGGAGATAAGGATTTTGTTAAGTTTATATAGAATGGTGATGCTAGAGCTTAGTATTACAACCTTCTTGTACAAACTATGGAATAGCAATGGGACAAGCTTGGACTAGATCCATCGTATAATAGATTTAAACTTCCGTAGATGGAAGGAACGTCTAGCATGAAGAGATATAGAGCTTTGGGTAGTCCTAAAAAGTTCATTAAGAACAAGCTTCAAAACGCAACTGGCGCTACATCTGATGATACAAATATGCGAGACGAAGGCGATTTCGTGCAGCGTAATGGTAAATGGGTTCTCAAAACTGCTCCAACACGTTTTATAAACGAAATGGAAGACCCTTCTATGATTAGTTCAGATCTAGCTTACACTGTTGGCATGTTTGTAAATATGGCTAATAACTTTGTAAATAAATCTAAAGTACAAGCTGAACTTGAGACATTGGGTTATAACTTGTCTGACGAAACAAGAGATTCAGAACATCAAGGAACTGGTGCTAGGCAGCAAGAGAGATATGCCAAAATGCTGAAACAATTGTTTTATGAGTCTAGAGAAACGAACGATAATCCTGGAGAAAAGCCTTCAAAGAAAGCTATTGCAGCGGCAAAGCTTGTAAATAAGACAAGAGGTGTTTCTGCTTATCTCATGCTTGCCGCAAACGTTCCATCAATGTTTGTAGGTGTATGGGACTCTTTTACACAGATGCCAGCATAGGCTGCTAGAAATGACCAATTCGGCTTTAGAGACCTTATGAAAGCGTACCTTTATACAGGATTTAACCTTATGAAGGCTTTAGCTAACATTGGTAACCCTATAGCAAACTGTAAAGCTGTAGCTATGATGTAGAAAGATGGTCTTGTTAGAACGAATGATGAGACATTTAAAGATACTTATCGCAATAGAATTACAAAAGCTTTAAAACAATCTGCTACAGGCGGTTATACTATGGGTGATTATATGATGAATATGCTAGCTCAAAGAGCGACATATAATGCCAAGAAGTATTATCCAGGTAACACCATTGTTAAAAAAGGTTTTTATACAAAGGCTGAGTTTGATAGACTGATGATTAATAGTGGTCTTGCATAGAAATAGATTAATAGGGATTGGAAAGACAATCACGGGGAATCTATGTGGAATGCATACTATTTTGATCATGGTATAGCCAAAATAAAGCCATCATATGCCGACGTTTAGGTTTAGGATAGTAAGCTATCTGCTACTATATAGCAAACAATGGCATTGCTTAATGGCAACTCACCAAAGAATGATCAATCGGCTGTTAGTAACAACGTCTTGCATAAATTCTTCTTTTTGATGCGTAATTTCTTTATACGTCGAGCAGAACATTGGTTTGCAGGATATACCCCAGACAATGTTGTAAGAGAAATAGAATAGGTAAAAGAAACAGTATAGAGAGGCGGAACTACTACTATTAGAACAAAAACTGTACGCAAACCTCTAACAAACGAGCAGAAAGCACAGAGATGCATGTATGACTACAGTACCGGTGAAGCTAATCCTGCAGTACTCGTAAACCTTATGAGAGGAGCACATACTCAGCTTAAATGGTTTAATCAATAGATGTTTAATCGCCAAGCCACTATTACAGATCCAGTTAAGTTTAATAAAAATGAAGTAAAGTCTCTCAAAGAGTTTTTGACCTGGGGGCTTTGTCTTGCGTTGCTTTCTGTAGGATGGATGGCATTCCATAGATATGTATAGGAAGATACAAAAGATCTAAAACCTAAGACCTACGAAGATTCTTTACCTACAATAAAGAACTTTATAGACCAGAAGGTTTATCTTAGACTTATAGATCAATGTATGTTTAGAACTATTGACTCACAATTCTAGCTGTATAATGTTTATTAGTTCGTAGATATGGTTAAATCTGCAACAACCGTAACATCTGCTGTAGAAAAATTCACTGAAATACCTACAGCTTTAGCTGATGCTGCTGGATTAACAGGAAATAACCCGACTGACATTATTTCGTCTGACTCTAAGTACAAATATTTCCCACGTTGGCAAAGATCACTAATGACAGCCTCTGGAGTTCTTAATAATATACAAACATGGGGATCTAGTAGAGGTAACGATAAGGTTGGTAGATGGTATTTCGATAATACTGTAACAGGAACAGTGTTTAAGATGGGTGGATACACATGGAAAAATGGAGAACAGAATAGTGGAAATGGATTAGTTCCACCACCACCGGCTCCTGCTCCAGTTGCGCCACCACCTCCACCACCAGCGCCTTAAAAATAAACGCGTACTAAAATATTTCGCATAAACTAATCAAAACAAAATAGGGGAGCAATACCGATAAGGTACTGTTCCCCTTTGTTGTTATATAAGGTTTTCTAAAAAGAGTGGAGCCTCGTCTGCTAACGGCATAGCGTAATCCGTTTCTACAGACAAGGTGCTATTACATAACAATAATCTTCCTATATCTGAAGTAAGACCCCAAAACTGCAAAATTCGAGCCCTTTCTTCTAGCGTTGGAGAGATTACTCCATCCTTCATCTTATATGTTGATGGCGTCATACTAAGCTTATACACCATGTATGGCATATTATTGCACCGTTTAGTATAAACGCCTTTTAAACTAGGTGATTTAACAAAACGTCGTGCTCTATCTATAGACAAAGCATTCCGTACATCGTCGTTAACAACGAAGTAGATACTACGATAATCCCCTGGATTGTCAGGGTCATATGTGTAGATATCTACAAACCCTGATTTTTCAGAGAAGTCATCTAGCTTAATATCGTTCATAATCAAAGGCATTACTACCTTTGCAAATTTACTCATAGGTTCAAGGTTTCGCTACCGTCTCCAGTATAGTAATCATAGCTATGGTCCCAGCTGTTTGTTCCCAAATGCCATAAATACGCTATCATAAAATCATGTATTGCTACGTCTCTAGAAGCAACTTGAAACGCAGATAACCTGAATACCCTTATTTCATTGCTACCTGTTGTATCGATAGCTATGATATAGAATTCAAATCTCCATTTATCGATTTCGTCATTGCTCAATTCTAGTACATTAGCCAGGTACCAATATACTGCTTTCTGATAAAAACACAATTGTCTACAGTAATCAAATTCTTTCATACTGTCTTCAAAGTGCCATAACTTAGCCGTAGTCTTGATATCCATAATTGTACACGTTCTTATATCAAAGTTGAATGTACAACTATCAAGCAATGATTTACATGCGATAGAGGTATAAGCTCCATGATTCAGTTCGTCTATAACCCAGTAATCCCAGTTTATCTGAAACTCATGATATACGTGTATACTGCCATGCTCACCTGCTCTTCGTATTAGTTGTCTTGCTAACTTATGTTCTCCAACATTATGCTGGATTTTCATAAGCTGGTCTAAGTCATACTGAGATATAAGTATTTTCTTAGATCTAATAGCTTCGATATAATCCTTATACTCTACGCTTATTTTAAGCGCTTCTGAGAGGATTTTATCTTCACTCTTGCCAACTATACTATAAGACTTACGATAAGCGTCTGAGAGCTGTTTATTTAACTCTATTTCAACGGTATTTATTAAGTTTTCACAGAACTTTTGTGCTTGCGCACTTTTAGGCTTGTCGCCATCGAACAGCACGTAATCATCCCAGAATTTATCTGGCTGAAGCAGGAACTCATGTATCATTGTTCCTTTACGTAACTGTGGCAAATCTAAGCCTTTCTCTTTACCATCCAGCATATTACGAAAATAGGCCGGCCCTTTGTTCAAGAACCAGCCTATCGCACTATTACTAATGCGTGTATTATCTTCGTAGTATGGAATGTCGTATTCCGGTATTTTGTACTCTGGTGTAATCATTAGCATCCTGGACACCAATCACAACAACAATCATCTGAAGCCGCTTTCTTCTTAACATTCTTCAGACAGTTATCTTTACAAGAACGAGAATGAGGCTTTATAGTACCTTTCGAAGAAAGGTTCATATCCTCAAACAACTCTTCAAATGTTGTAGTAGGATAATCATTAGCCTCTTTTACGAAAGACGCAATGTTATCAAAGCTACATACTTCAAAATTGTCCTTGATAAAATCAGTTAAAGACTTAACTTCTTTCTTGTCGTTAAGCTTGTCATTCAATACCTCCATTATAAGAGATGGAGACATCTCATCAAACTCACGCCAATAGCGGATACGAGAACAACGATCTATCAAATACTCTGATATCTCGCTTTCATCATTACATGTAAACAAAATCATATGTTTACCCTTGGTATCGGAACCATCCAATACCTGCAATAATACAGAGTCATCATAATCCGCAAGAACTTTATCAAGTTCGTCGAACAAGAAGCAAACGCTTGTGTCACCAAGCTTTTCTACAAGATTTCTAAGGATATATGGACGTATATTTTTGTCTATATTTATAATTGGAAGACCACTCTTATTGGCAATTACCTTAGCCATTACAGTCTTTCCGGAACCCTTTAATCCCGCAAGCATCACACCAGTAAATCCGCTTTCAGACAGATTATAACTATTAATAACCTTATCTATAAAGCGTTCGTCGCGTTGTGTACAATATACCTTAGAAGGCAAAGATAAACTGCTAGACTCTTCAAGTGATATTGCGTCGGTATAACGGTCTACGCTAATATGGTAAACCATTCCTGGAGTTAAATCACACTCAAGACCTTCTGTGTTAAACTTAAAGTTTACGCTCTTACCTACTTTCAAAAATTTCTTTTCCATATTTACTGATATTATAATACTCAAATATTGGTTTTTATCTTTTCTATCATCTCGTCTACCTGACTTTGGTTACGTACGAGATAACATTTCATTTTACTTCGATGTCGCTTAAGATAATGCTTAAACAATTTCCATCTAAGAGGGAATGAATCTCCCATAAGGCCTTTGCATTCTACTACAAACCCATTTCCTATGAAGTCAGGTAGATATGTTAAAGGCCTTATTTTTTCGCCTAAATACTCGAATTTGTCCAGTAATACGAAATGCTTTGGCTCATATTTAACTGGTATTCCAGCTTTCATAAAAGCTTCATAAGTATAGCATTCGAGTTTACTCTTAAAACTGAGACCATACTTATCGACTTTTGTCGCATTCCGTACTCTACCTTTAGATTTCTTGCCTATCATAATAAAAATTCTTTCCCCTTATCTTGGATACAGAAGTTTTATCAAAATAGACAATTTCGCCATCAGTTACTTTTTGTTCACCTCCATGATGGACACACGCGCATATACATCCATCTTCACTATAACTATCCCAGATAGTCATCTGCAATTTGTTTGGAAGATAAATACGCATGAATCCACCTTTGTCAAGATGAATTTTCTTAGTCAGCTTCTTTGTAAGCCATTTATGCAATAGAGGAGACATTACTGCACCTCCCAGCACACCAAGTAGGCATCCTATTACTACATCAATCATATTTCTGTAACGTTTTTGTTAACCAGTCTTTCATGGTGCTAAATCCGTTGTCACGAACAGCATCTGATAGATCTTTGGCTTTAAATTTTTTATTAATGAAAAAAGCATCTATTTTGTATTGCTTACTATATTGTCTAGCCTTAAGCATACCGGTTTGGTCTCTATCATACAGTATAACTATATGTTTCCATTTGGAACGTAGAGACCTGAGTATGTCTTCAGGTATAAACACGGTTTCACTAGCAGCAGCTATTGCATTAAAACCCATCTCGTAGCAACACATCACATCTTTCAGTGATTTTGTTATTATGAGTAGGTCGCCTCCTTCCTTAGGCAATTCGGATAATCCCTGTACGTGCCGATTCGTCAGATTGGTACGCCATTTAGTAAACTTGGAAGCAAGCGGACGATAAATCTTAAACTTATCATACACTTTATATGCATACATAGGACTATTCTCTTTGTAGATACTTCGGACGATACTATTACAAAGAAAGTATTTAATGCTGAACACATTGAACTTTTTTAGAGTATCAATATGTATTCCAAACTGTTTCCAGTACTGTTTGTCTACATTGGTAAACGGCTGTCGAACTATTCCGATATCGGTATCTCCTTTCGGTTTATCGTACGTATTTGTCCTTACGATTGTATTAGGATTTATTCTGCGTACGATTCTCAATAATTCTCGTTCAAGTTCTTCTCTAGTTGTTATACCTTTGTATTCTTTTAGGAACTTTAAAGAGTTTCCACACTCTCCGGTTCCAAGGTCTTTCCATAATAGTCCTCCTGTTTTGGAATGGAATATTCCAAATGAAGGATTCTTATCTCCAGACCTTAGTGGACTATTCATAAGTTTTCCAACTTTAAATTGTCCCAGACAATACGTATAGATGTCTAAATCATTCACTTTGTCCAAGATGTCTCTCAAGGACATAGTAATTGCTGTTCTAGTACTATACATAACTTATAAGTTAGTGCTTGCAAAAGGAATCGAACCTTTAAACCGAAGCTTTCGTTAAAACTCATTAGTCGACTTCATGAGTTAATGCATATGCACCTACTAACAACCCAGCTTACCAATACTGTGTATACAAGCAAATTGAGCAGTTTAATGACATGCTCAGGTCTACGTTGACGGACGTATAGCAGTTTACGGAGATGCTAAGCTCGGACTTTAGGTTATTCAAACCCGCACTTACGTAGCGTACACGCGTATGAAATCTGATGCCAGATGAACTAAGCATCATAGATAATATCGGCCTTCACAGGCGGACAGAGCTATTACTTTCACAAGCTGTAACTCTTCTTATCATTAGAAATGTTGTGGCTCTGTAGGGATTCGAACCCTACTGGACTATTTGTCTATATAACAAAAGTATGATTAAAACGTCGATTTGGATAGTTTTCGCATATGTCCATGCTTGTGTCTCACGACACCCTGCGAGCCTTATTGGAGGCATTTCACCTCCATAGGGTAACTGAATTACCTAGCTCCACCAACACCCTTTCATGGCAGTATTACCTCCCTGGGGTGTATCCACTTGTCGTATAGTTTGACACTCCTGCTATGTAGACGGTATAAGAACCATCTACCGGATTTCATACAATCAAGTAGTATTTCTATTTCTTCAGGCGCAAATCCCTTAAAAGGGAAGATCAGATGCGCCTGCTGCATCCGCAGTTTCCGGAGTAACGGTTGGTGGTACGTTAAGCGGATCGTTGTTCTCCTTATCGGCAACAACTGGTCGCTCCATAAGATCGTTCTTAAAGAGCTTAATCTGCGAATCTGTATTAGACATGTCTTCAACGAAGATTCCGAGCTTACTTACTTGAGTATAGCCCTTTTTGTCATAGATAACCTTCAAACGGAGCTTCTTCTTTGTAGCGATCATAGGGTCAAGCATCTGCTTTGTCCAGTCAATCATCTCCTTAAATGTAGAAAGCTCTGCATCTGGTCGCTGTGGATAAAAACAATCGAGAATCTGACAAACTCGCCCAAACTGAGCGTTATCACGCTTCTGCAGGTCTTCATCTGTCTTAATATACATTCCCTTTGTATTCTTCCACTCTGTCATAGTAGCTGTCTGACCATCCTCATTCTCAAATACAATCTCGAGGAAATCGAGACCCTGAGGAGACTTGTTACAGTTTACCTCTTTAAGAGTGATATTCTGGTTAATGCCTACTGGCATATAACTACTATTACTAAATTCTTCGTTGTTAATTGCGGCTGTCTTTGTACTAAACATAATCTCTATTATTTTAATATGCGTAATGCTAACATATCAAGTTTATTCTCAGCATAGTATGCTGTTGATCGAACAAACCGATATATCAATTTACTTAAATATTCTATCCCAATGTGTTGTAAGTGTCCCATCTTCATTACCTTCTGCAATAACGATATCCTTTCCGGCTATGTGCCTTGCGCGAGCCTCCATGATGGTATCAGAGACACCACCTTTAAAGGATATATGCGTTTCATTTCCTTTGCGATATACATAACCAACCGCATCGGCTAATCCACACACGATTTTACTCAGTTTACCAACTAAGTCGAGCTCTTTTGCAGAAACTTCAACACCGTCCTTTTCAGTTACGGTGTCTTTAACGTGACCTACAAGAATAAATTCGTCACACAAATCCCGGAACATATCAACTACCTTCTTTACTGCATCTCTAAGATACTTATAGCCAGCACCGTTAGGTAAAGTTGTTACGTCTGTGCCGTCCCATTTTTTCCCAAGTGGCGTTTGGCGATAGAGTGTACAAGCATAGCTCATACAAATATCTTCAAGTCGTGTAGCATTGTCGATAGTGATATGCTTATAGAAATTATGACCTACTTCTTTATTCTTGGCACGAATGGCACTTGCTGCTTCTCCTAAATCATTGATCGTACGACACTGGATGGCCATCGCATCAACGAAGACAGAGCCTCCCTCAAGGTCTATGATAAGGTTATTATCCAGCTGCGCAAGACAAGATGTCTTACCAGCCTTTGGAAGACCATAGAGTATAAGATATCTAGGGTTTTCAGAAACTGCAGGAATTTTACTAGTAGGTAATGTTAAACTCATGATACAATGATACTAAAAGTTTTAATTAAAGCTTAATGTTAATACTAATGATTGTCTTCTTAATCTCTGGACTAAGTGAAGAGATGAAGTTGTAATCACTAAAATCAGAGTAACTATAAATGTCGGTACCAATCTGAATCTCATCATTGTAGAAAATGATAGGGAGACCATTCTCAAGACGGTAAATCTTACCGAGCTTAATACCCTTCATAATACTCTTCTTCTTGCCATAGTTAGCAAGGATGTCACAAGCCTTTGCGAACAAAGTGTCGCCCTTCAGAGGCTTGTAGATATAAGTATGATTCAACTCGTCGAACATAGCATCAATCAGATTGTCATCCTCCTTCTTTGTGTTAAACAAATAAGAGTTGTTCTTCTTTACAGTAGAAAGAATAATATCATCGAGAATCTGAGAATAAATGTTACCATTGTTAGTGTTCTTAATGTTGTTGTCAGTAAACTTAATATCGTATGTTGTCATAATTCAGCCTAAATTTTAATTGCTTAACTTTCTATCAAGTTGTTATATGCTAAGTCATTCTGGAATTCAAGTATGCAGGGCTTTCCTGCGTCTCGATTCTTTAAGATGTGTAAATACACCTTGTTCTGAGTAGGTAAATAGCTCGGACCATATTCTTGTATTCCAAGAATTTCAGGCCTATGAATAACTATAACATAATCGCTAGCTTGAAACAAAGCATCAGCAGATGAAATGTCGCTTCTCATAGGATAATGCGACAAAGGATTGTTTATTCTTTCTGGTGATTCAATATTTCTATTCATCTGTGCTAGTTGTAACACTGATGTCATAGGATACTTTTTAGCACTTATGAAAACTCTTTCGAGTTCCTGCATGGTTTCTATAACGCTGCCTATAGGCTTCGTCAATAGAGCATGGTCATACATTATCACAAAATGCTTATCGGTACCCTTTATGTATATATTATAGAAATACTTAATAATATCTTCTGCTTCCTTGGGAGTTGTAGGATTATCTACAAACCATATAGGATACTCCTTTAGTTGATTAGATACTGAGATGACTTTTCTGAAGGTATCGTCATCCAGGTCCGTTTCCGAACTATACAAAGTCGAAGTCGTTTTCCTAAGCTTACTAGAAAGCGTTCTTCCAACCTGCCTAAATCCAACCATCTCTAACGAGAAAATCAGAATCACTATTTCTTCACCAGGATTCAAATCAATAATATCAGTTGAGATCTCATTAGCAAACGAGCTCTTTCCACTTCCTGAAATACCAGCTATGGTATAAACGGTATTAGGTTCAATACCTCCCATACACTGCTTATTAAACTTAGCCCATCTAGTCTTTAGAGATGTTATAGAGTGATCTCTACGACCAGATATGTAGTTTATCGCCTCTTGGGCTACAACTGACATTGGTCTTATAAGATTAGATAAGTTCTGTTCCATAAGTCGATTCCTCAATTTTAGAGTTGTCTTGCATTTCTTCCTCAGATTCTTCCCACTGATGGTCTACTAGCCATCTCCACATCGTCTTCATGTAACTTAGTTTACCCTCGTTAGTCTTTTTCTTCATTTCGAAGTCAAGACATTGAATAAGATGTTGAGCCATAGCTTCGCTTTGACCTACATAGACATTGAATAAATGCCTACATTTGTTAACGTTAGCTCTTAGATAGTTTTTAGTACCATCTGGTCGTAGAACGTATATTGGGTACATTTCATAGAACAAATCGAAATAGTCCTTTTTTGGGCGAACTATATTATTGAGCGTGTCTGTTGCATGATATGTAATTGACTTACCTCTCTCGATCGAGGTAATAAGTCCCTGAGAAATTAAGTTTGATATTTCTTCGTCGCTAACTAGGCTGACAATTTTGCGGACGTCTTGATTATAAGTTTTTTGATTCTTATCCAATACCAAACTTAGGAATATTAATTGATTTGAATTCAGTCCTGGAATATCCAGGAGTTTTGTGTTTAGTTCAATAATCATCTTATATACGTTGATAAACGATTAATCATCGAATATTGTCAACTGGCGGTTAACAAACTCACTAGCTATCTTTTTTGCTTTGCTAATGTAGTATTGATAATCCAGGTGACGTTTATCTATTGGTGTGGCATCTATCTTATTAAGAAGTCGGACTCCGTATTCTGTTATTCTTGTTTCAGAACGACTTTCGTACATTTTATCCTTAACTCGTATAAGATAATAGCCACTACTTGACGCGTAGTATCTATTAATACGTTGAATCTGTTTTCCACCATATTCAACTTTTGATTCCTTGTTTACGCTTTGTGACATCAAGAAATCACGGATATCTCTATCCTTCTTAATAAACTTGTCTATCGGTTCATTGTTTAAAAAATAGTTTATCACAGCTTTGGAGATAACAACTGGTGCCATGCTGTTGTTAAGACCAATTTCTGTGATAAACCTGCCTTTCTTTTCTATCAGTCTCGGATCTCCAGATTGGGAGTATCCTTTGCGAACACCAAAGTAATTGTTCACGTCGTACTGATAAAACGACTCGTAATCATCGGATTCGAATGTTAACTGGGTTAATTGCTCAACTTCCTTAATCGCGTCGGCTATTGCGAGGCGGGCGGATTTGTCGGCAATGTAGACGACACCATCTGTATTGACTTGTACAATCTTACAATTCAATGTCAGAAGCCTGTCCACCAACATAAGTAGTATAAGTTGCCCATTTATACGTATCTTATATACGTTAAGTGGATCATAAGCCCAGCTACTTTCTTGTTGCATCTTTCCTGTAAGAGCATTAAGAGCCTGTTTAAATGCCTTAGACTTTAATAACTCTCCATTACGTTTGGCAGTCAAGCGCTCCTTGTATAGAGCACTGTACACATTCCAAAAATCTTCTCCTAAGTGAACTGGAAGCCAATGGTTTATAATGGCTAGTGAAGGATACATAGACGTAACGTCGGAGTGTCCTAT